>Ga0123393_1056927_pt1 | contig 22594 bp, 21 predicted proteins | sample T6HHNH4metaT_FD_89921 | JGI IMG/M metagenome (GOLD analysis project Ga0123393, IMG submission 89921) | Methane-oxidizing artificial microbial communities from Washington, USA to study methane cycling - T6-HHNH4 metaT (Metagenome... | ecosystem: Engineered > Modeled > Simulated communities...
CCGCGGTAACCCGGGGGCTTTTGAACCTGTGCCGGGGGCTGAGAGCGTGGCAGCGGCGGTGCCCGCAGTTGCTCAGAAACCCGGCGTCGCTGAGACTTATACCGTTAATGTCGATGGTAAAAACTATCACGTAGCCGTGGCGCCAGGTGGTGCCGACTTAGTTGTTAAACCGGTTACAGTGCAGTCCGTTTTGGACAGCGGCCCCATGTTGGCAGCGACCGCGCCTATCGTTAGTGGCAGTGGCTTTGTGGAATCGCCGCTGGCCGGCGTGGTGCTTAAAGTCAATGTCAATGTCGGTTCCCATCTCTCCGAAGGCGATGTGGTTTTGATTATGGAAGCGATGAAAATGGAAACTGAGATCCGCGCCAAAGTCGCCGGTATCGTCAGCGCGGTAAACGTCCGTCAGGGCGATTCCGTGGCGGTCGGCGATGTATTGGTCACCTTGTAATAATTCTTATCGTTAAAAAGTAGTCTTGGTCTTATAGCTTGGGGCCGAGATCTAAGTAATCCTCTGATCAGCTATTCGCGCCACGCTGCTGGCTGGCGCGGGTATCAGTGATTCTGATCAAACAACCGATTTAATACATACTCCATGGAAAATCTTAGACTGTTGTGGGAAAGCACGGGTATTTATAACGTTACCGGGCCGCAAGTCATTATGATGGCGGTGGGTTTTTTATTGTTGTATCTGGCTATCAAGAAAGGCTTTGAGCCTTTACTGTTATTACCCATAGGCTTTGGTGCGGTGCTGAGTAATATCCCGGTTGCCGGCATGATAGACGAGGGCGGTATCCTCTACTATATGTATGGCGGTATCAAGGCCGGCATATTCCCGCTGCTGATTTTTATGGGTGTCGGAGCGATGACCGATTTCGGACCGATGCTTGCCAATCCCAAAACCCTGTTTTTGGGCGCCGCTGCGCAATTCGGTATTTTTGCGACTCTATTCGGCGCTCTGGCGTTAAATGCGGTTCCGGGCATGGATTTCACGCTTAAGCAAGCCGCAGCCATTGCCATCATCGGCGGTGCCGACGGCCCGACAGCGATCTATGTAGCGTCCAAATTGGCCCCTGAATTGTTGGGGGCGATTGCCGTGGCGGCTTACTCTTACATGGCATTGGTGCCCTTGATTCAACCGCCCATCATGCGCGCATTGACTAGCGAGCAAGAACGGCGGATAGAAATGCAGCAGCTCAGAGTAGTCAGCAAGGCGGAGAAAATCGTTTTTCCATTAATGCTGCTGGTTTTGACCGCTATGTTGCTGCCGTCGGCGGCACCGCTGGTCGGCATGTTTTGCTTGGGTAATCTGATGAATGCCAGCGGCGTGGTGGACAGGTTGAGCAAAACCGCGCAGAACGAATTGATCAATATCGTCACGATCTTTCTGGGTTTGTCGGTTGGCTCCAAGCTGAGCGCCGAGGCGTTTTTAAAAATGGAGACACTGGGTATTTTAGGCCTGGGCGCAGTCGCTTTTTCTATCGGTACCGCCAGTGGCGTAATAATGGCAAAAATTATGAATCGTTTCAGCAGTACGCCGATTAATCCTTTAATTGGCGCTGCCGGTGTTTCCGCCGTGCCGATGGCAGCCAGGGTAGCCAATAAAATAGGCTTGGAAAGCAACCCGCATAACTTTTTGTTAATGCACGCCATGGGACCCAACGTAGCGGGTGTGATCGGCTCCGCCGTGGCCGCGGGCGTGTTGTTGAGTTTGGTGCGTTAACACTAAGACTCTGTATGAGTGCTCAGTCAGCCAAGGATAAGCCTATCAAGGTACTTTGGCTGACATCAAGTTATCCTCGCAGTAAAGACGACAGTGCTTCGGTTTTCTTGCGCTATTTAGCGGAAGCCCTGGCCAACCAGAAAGTTAGTCTTCATATCCTTTCCCCTGATCATCCGGAAGTCCAAGCCACTACGCAACCTGACGGTATAGTCTGCCAGCATTTTCGCTATTTTTGGCCGCGTAAGCTACAAATGTTAGCCTACGGTTCGGGGATTTTACCCAACTTGCGGGCGGCGCCATGCCTGTTTTTGCAGGTGCCTTTTTTCATTATGTCCATGACTGTGACTGCGGCCTGGATTATGGTTGTCCAGCGGCCGTCGTTGATACACGCCCACTGGATTTTTCCGCAAGGCACAGTGGCGGTATTGTTAAGTAAATTATTTAGGGTGTCAGCAATCGTTACTGCGCACGGTGGTGACGCCTTTGCATTGAAGGGGGTTTTTGTCGGAGCTATAAAACGTTGGACCGTCAAAAATTGCTCGGCATGGACCAGCAATACTAGTGCAACTTCCGCTGCTGTAGGTTCTGATCTACCCAAACCACAGATAATTCCGATGGGCATTGACTGCAAGAAATTTGCAGGCGCAGATTGCGAAAGAACGCTGATGGGAAATGGCCCGAAAAAACTAGTGCTGTTGTTTGTCGGACGTTTAGTGGAAAAAAAGGGTGTAGCCGATTTACTGGGAGCCTATGTGTTGCTACCAGAGATATTACGAAAACAAACTGAATTGTGGATTATCGGTGACGGATATGAGCGTAAAAAACTCGAAAGCTTGGCGAGGAACATTCAACACGTAAATTCGATTCGTTTTTTGGGGCGTATTCCGAACCAGCAGTTGCCTGGGTACTACGCTGCTGCCGATATTTTTATTGCACCGTCCATTATCGATATCCAAGGCGATACTGAAGGTCAAGGGGTAATGTTATTGGAAGCGATGGCGAGCGGCTTACCGATCATTACAACTAATGTCGGCGGAATTAGCTCTGTCATAGCTCATGGAGAAACTGGGCTGTTGGTAAATCCAGGCAAACCTATTGAAATTGCCGCCGCCATTGAAAAACTACTTAACGATAAAAATTTCCGAGAGACCTTGAGCATAAAGGCATGCAAAGCTGCACAAGATTACGATTGGCTAACAATCTCTAGTAAATTCGTTAATTTATACAGAGAGTCAAATTCGATACGAGACAAATGAGTTTTGAAGTTAAGGAAAGTGTCAAAGCTGAGATAGCTTGCGTAATAGTCACATACAATCCAGATAGAAATATATTTTATTCGGTGATTTCACAATTGTTGAAGTCGCATGTATCTATATATATTGTAGATAATTGGTATTCCAATGAGTCGACTGGTTATGTAAGGGAATTGGCTAAACAGCACTCTGATCGGATTAGGTTGATTTGTTTGGAAACAAACTACGGTATTGCCAAAGCCTTAAATATTGGGGTCGATCAAGCGATAAAGGATAGTCATAAATACGCGCTTTTGTTAGATCAGGATAGTATCCCACAGGATGGTTTGCTTGAGGAAATGCTAGGCACAGCAAATCTGCTTTCGAAGACTGAGCCGCAAACAGCGGCGGTTGGTCCACGCTTGTACGACCCTAGATCAAATAGTTATGCCAAGTTTGCTTTGCTTAAATGGGGTGTTTGGAAAAAAATTGGGTGTGAAACTAATTTAGGAAATCTAATTAAATGTGAATTTCTTAATTCGTCGGGTAGTCTTATTTTTTTAAGGCACTGGGAAACTATCGGCTCTTTTTATGAAAATTTTTTTATAGACCACGTGGAAACAGAGTGGTATATGAGGGTTAGATATTTAGGATTTAAATGCTACGGTTTATGTAGCAAAAGCCATCTGATACATTATATGGGTGATAAAGTATGTCGTTATTGGTTTTTCGGTTGGCGCAATATGCCGCATAGGTCCCCGGAAAGACACTATACAATAGTAAGAAACGCCATTTGGCTATGGAAGTTTGAACATGTGCCATTTTCTTGGATTCTTAATGCTTCATTGAAAATTATATTTACATTTTTATATTTTTGTATTTTTGATGGAAATGGAAAAATGCAAGCAAAATATATATTGACTGGGATTAGGGATGGACTGAAAAAAAACTCGCGTTTTTTTGATAATACGCACGATTTATGAGTAATTTTTAGTATGCCCTATAAATTTACTGCTTAATAGCATGCTCAATTTATTGAATGGTCAGTTTTAAATGGGCTGTTTTTAAAGTAATGGGCTGAGTCGGAAGTGAACGCAGAATTGTCAATTAAATCGCCTTGACTAGTTTTTTGAGCTACAACCAAAATATGTAACGGTTCAATAGCTTCAGCCGCTATAATCTTTAATTGCATGTAGTCAATGAGTTTAACGGCAAGATGGGTGTCAAAAACATGGTGATGAAAACAGCGATTCTCAAAGTTTCGTTCAGAACGGGCCTTAAAGCAGTCTATGTCGCCAGCTTGCTGGTCACGCTCTAAGTCATGTAATGCAAGAATTTCTGGCATATGTGTAAGGTCATCTTCTCCAGTATTCGCCATAAAGTCAGAAATAAGATGTTCCATTGTGGTCACCGGTCGGCGATGATCGAAAGTGCCATCTTTGTGCGGAAGCAATACTACTAATAAGCTATTATCTTTCAATATTCTGATCCACTCAGATAATGCCAGAATTGGGTTTGCGGAATGTTCGAGCATGTGTGATGATAATAGAAAATCATAAGAATTCGATGCAATATTCGTCAAGTTGGTTGCTTCAAAAAAGAATTGCTAGCCTGGCTTTTTCTTGGGATTAAAATAAAATGTTTGTCCGTTTTCAATAGTACCTTCCCAAGTCGTCTCGTTCATATAATTGCAATTATCAATTCGAGATGCAACAGAATAAACTGGGAAAACTTCTTTTTTCATAAATACTGAGCTCGGTCCCCCAATTTCTATGCCTATTTTACCTTTAAACGAATGCCGTAATTCTGGAAAGCACTTGGCTTGATATAGTGATATATTAAGAAAATAAAGATAGATGGATCTTGCTAATCCAAAAAATCCTTTTTTAAGTAAAATAGCTTTAGCTTTTTTAATCATATTTAGGGAATATCTCTAAAGATTTAAAAATCGTCAATGCCTGGACGTAACGTTGATTTTAACCAAGGAATTGATGCCTAGTTATACTTCTTGTAAAACGATAGCTTGTGTTGCATGGGGGATGACGTTCAGTAGTTGTCATTTGGCCAAGATTAGTCATGATACTAGTGTATTGGAGATTAAATTCGTAAATATTGTTTCGGTTAAGTCGTTCGGTGCCCAGAGAGGGTGGAGGCCGCCAAACAATAAGCGATTTGAATGTTTGTTAGAAAGAGATCCCTGCGTGTTCACTCTGCTGACGATTTATATAGCTTGGTGTGGGCCTGGTTCAAAAGCTGACGGACAATTCCCCAGTTGATATAGCCAGAAACGGATTAACTAATAGATCAAAGCGTTGGCCGCAGCGTTCAAAAATGGAATCTAAAAGGTCGTTTTGTTGGCTAGTCATGACTTATTATAGGATTTGCTTGGAGGAGGGGCAGTGCTTTACCTGTTATGCCTGGGTGATTGCTCAAGTTGGCTGAGGCCTATGGGTAATCCTGTTGGATTTTAGCAGAATTATTTTTAGGTGCTAATTTTTTATTTTAGAGAATATCTTATATAATATTAGTACTTTATCAATTAGATTATAATAAATAGTCAAAAAAGCACGCGCGGGTGGCGGAGAGGGTGATCTTTTTAGGGGGGGGGCAATATTTAAAATAGTTTGAAAGGGGTGTGAATATATGTCTATAGAATTGTCAATTGAATATTTATAGAAAACTTCCTCTTGTGCATGTTCTATCATTGTAGTTGTTTTTATCTTGCCAAGAAGGATATTCTCAATTGCTAAAAACCAAGATTTAGGGTTGTTCTCCACTAGAATACCATTTAGGCCGTTATTAATACATGAGCAATATGGTGTAATGTCGCTATAAATTCCGAGAATGCCAGCGGCAGAATATTCGAGCCATTTAATATTGCTTTTACATTGATTAAACTTTGTGTCTTTTAGTGGTACTAACGCAATATGTATATCCAATTCCTTAAGACAAGAAGCATAGTCTTTGTAGTTTGGTTTGAAGTCGATGCTTCTAACTGATGGATGGTTACGAAAGGCCTTTGGGGCATCCCCGAAGAAAACTACATTAACTCGATCCTTATATTTTTTTAATATTTCGAAAACAGGTTCCTTTATGATCGCCCAGTCTTCTTGGTGTGTGGCTGTTCCTGATACCAGTATATTAAACTTATCGTGGTGCGGGCTTGCTTTGCTGAGGAATAAGTTATAGTTTACGAGGTTTTTTATTACATGAATGGGTCGGTCAGTGTATGGAGTTAATTCATTTTTTAATGGTGCTGTTGAAACAGTAGTTAAGTCAGCTTCTTTTATTAGCCATTTAATATATGGTGAAACTGTCTTAAAATAAAAAATACGAGGGTGTTCCGGTTGATTATCGAGAAGTAAATCATCTAAATCGTAAACAACGGGAATCCCTATGTTTAATAAATATAATAATAGCTCTGCGGTTTTTTTGCTTGGAAAATCTCGTTGAATAATGATTAAATCTGCATTTTTAGTTGGGTTGATGTCAAAGTTTTTCTTTAGGCAATTTTTTCTAGTATTCCAAATGATATTCCAGTTAAGTGATGATATAGGATAAAGAAGTCTGATAACAGAGCATGCATCCGTTGTGCAACCTTTTGAATAGACAGATACTGTTACGGCTTTTTTTAATTGAATTTCTTTCATTTGGCGATGCATATTTCTTAAATGTTACCAATTATTTCAAATGGAAAAACTATCCAAAAACTTAGTTTCAACGATAAAGCTCTTTATGTATGATATATCGAGTTGTTATAGTAGTATGGAGGGAGCCAAGTTTTGAGTATTTATGCGTCAATCATGATTTTATAAATAAAAACTGCTGTGATTTATTAGTTTTCTTTGGGAGCCTTTGGTTGATGCGCAAATCATTGAGTTGACTGGCGCTTAAATTCGATACAGCTAATTAATCAGAGATTCATTTGAAGTGTTTTTTACATTTGATTATAAAGTCTTTCACCATTCTTCTTGAAATGTTTTCTTGTTCTATGAGGGTTGGCAATAGATGCTGTCTGGTATTTTTTGCGTAATCGATGTCATCAAATCCGTATGCAATGCCATAACGTTTGCTTTCCTCTGATCTCCATCGGTCTTTGCTTAATCCCTCTTCGGGAATAACAATGCTTGTGCATCCACATAACGCAGCATACTCAGAATACATGGTATGCAAATCATACGAAATACACATTTCAACGGAGTTGAAAATATCTGCGATTTCCTTGTGCGGCAAGTCGTCAATTAATATTGAATTAGTGAGGTCATGTACTATTTTTTTGCCACGACCTTTTCTCAGGATGTAACACGTACCTTTTCTTTCCCCAAAATTACTTTGGTAATAAATGTCGTTGCGTAAGAAAATTATTTGCAATAAATTATCTCCATCTTTATTAAGATTTTTGTCATTGAACGCTTGTTGATAAAAAAAATACAACTCGTTTTCGAGATAATCTACTGTTCCGGTATGAAAGCCTGGTTTGTGTAAAAACCAGCGGACAATTTTTTTTGCAAATAGGGGGTTTCCGCCAATTATTTCTGGGTAAATTATAATAGCGTCTTTTAAATCGGAGTAATTTGCTATTGGCGTAATAAGGTTTCGGGATATCTTATATTCTAGTCTGCCGTATTTTAGGCTATGCCATAATGCGCAAATACTTTTTATCGGCTGTGGATATATCCACTCCGGCTTGTCAAAAGGCCATATTAACGCAGTCTCGCCCTCCAGATTTAGAAAATGGCAAAGTCGGTGTAATGCAATGGAACCTCCTATGTTTTCATTAAATTCAGGTGAGTAAATAATGAATCTATTTTTCATTCTCGTGTATTTTTAACATGAATAACAATTTTTTTAAATATATATAAGCGTCAGTTTTAATTGAGCTGTTGGCGGAAAGATATAGAAGGGTAAAAATCAATAGCTTGATTATAAAAAAATGTGTGAGGTTTTCTGTAATTATTCTTGACGAAAATATAGCAAATGCCACAGATATAATTGAAATTAGCATTTGGATTATAATTGGTTTCGCAATGCTCATATAAGGAACTCTTATTTCATTGGATGTAAATAAAATATTTAATAGAAGCATGGATAGAGAGTTTATGATCATGCAGTATAGGTATGCTTGAACTCCCGAAAGGTATAGAGTGGCAATGTTTATGCTTAATATTGCCGCCTTATATATTTCTAGGCGAAGGAATGATCTTGAATTGCCACGACAACTCAAGGCACTTACCAAAATAGCGCTAATAGGATAACTATATCCAGTTATGACAAATAATTTAAAGAATTCAATAGACGGTGACCATTTTTCTGAGAGCAGCATAATTATTATTTCATCTGAAATTAAGAATAAGCTTCCGGTGAAAAAAAATGAAACAAAACTAGTTATTCCGATCATTTTTAGAATGATACCTTGAAACTTTGGCAAATCGTTTTGAATTTTACTTAAAGCTGGAAACAATATTTCTATGAGGCTCCCGGATGAGTATTGAACTAACATGGCATTTAGAGACTTGGCGCGTTCAAAGTAACCTAGTGTCGCCGATGTAACTATCTTTCCAATGGCTAGTATATCTATTCTTTCAAATATTGAAGCAATTATTGCCGATAAAAACATCCTAAAGCCGAAACCCCATAATTGAGTAAGTGCTTTCCACGAAAAGTTCAAAATAGGTGTCCATTTGGCGACCTTCCAAATAATAATATTGTAAAAGAATGCCATTGATAACGCTTGGGCTACTAGGCTCCATACGCCTACGTTATGTAAGGCTAGCGTTACGCCCAGACTACCACTTAGTAAAGTAGCTAATAAGTTGGATTTTGTTAGTGCTGAAAAGCTTAATTCTTTGCGAAGTCTTATTGTGCTAACGTTACCAAAAGCATTTATAATGAATAATAGGGACATTGCTTTCGTTATTGGAGTTAGCGTTTCATTAGCGTAAAATAACCCAATCAAGTTGGCCGATAAAAATGTTACCGATGTTAGTAATAGACCTATTGTTATATTAAAATAGAAAACAGAAGAATAATGTATTTGTAGTGTTTTTCTTTTCTGAATAAGTGCACTGCTCAGCCCGAAATCGTTAAATATATTTGTTATGCCAATAATTACTATAACTAGTGCCATTAAGCCAAAATCCTTTGGTTCTAATGTGCGTGTGAGGATAATTGATGTAATAAATCCAATTATTTGTCTGATGGTTTTTCCCGAGAAATCCCAAAGAAATGCTTTTATCCCTTTTGATTCTAAATTTTGCAATTCTTTTAAGCTCAAGTTTGGTTGGATATGTTTTTAATTATATATTTATTGGCTGCGTTACGATAGGTACCTGTTCTATTTAGACTAGCACTTTAGAGCAAGTCATCTCATCTTATTCTGATTTTTGTTGCATTTAATGATCACAGTAAAGTTAATTAGAAGTCGGATGTGCTGGTGGTATTGGGTTAATATGACTTTGAATTTAGGTTGTTTGAGCTAGAGTGTTCGGCATTATTGCATCGAATTTCATGGCCTCATCGAAATCTAGATTTGGTGAAAATTCTCCAACGTGATAAGAGCAATTAATTATTTTTGGATACCCTTCGTCACTAAATTGTATGCGATTCTCCTCCCACCACCTCAATACTTGCAATAACATTTTACATTGCTGAATGAAGATACGGTGTCTATTTTCTGCAATGCTTTTTTCTGGATTAAATGGCGTTGCAGATTGAATCAAAGGATAACCTGTGTCTATCCCTTCATTAACAAAATGAATCGTTGCGCCAATAAACTTTGATCCTGATTTTATTGTGTCACCAAAGCCGTCTAGTCCTCGGCATGCTGGTAGAATCGATGGGTGGAGATTAATTAGCCTGTTTCTTGAGGCTGATAGAAATTCACCTTTAAAAAGCTTAGTATAAAAAGATATATATAGGTCAGGTTGATTTGATTTATATTCTTCTAACAAAGAGTTAGAAAACTTACTTGCACTTTTTGATTCAAAAACCTTTGTTGGTATACCAAAATTCTTTGCTATTTCAATAGCCCCACATCTGCGATCTGAGACGACATGTCTGATGCGTTCTCTAAAATAAGTGTTTTCCAAAAGGTTGCTAAGAACCCCTCCATTGGTGGAGGAAATAATAACAATATTTATCATTGCAATATTTTTTTTTCGTTAGATATTAAATGGACAGCATTTAAGTGGTTTTTAGTATCAACTGGTCCAACCTCCATCAGTACATCAATGATGGAAAGAGAGGGAGTAAAGCCTATTGATCTCTGTTTGTAAGTGAAAGGTTTCATCACAATAATTCGTAGGTCAATATCTGCAGCGCGAAAGGCTTCAATATCATATAAATCTTGACCACCTTGCAGGTTAATATAAGTTGTGACGCCTTCGCGCTTGCATATATCTAAGATTCGCTCTTGGCCTGATAATGCATTGTTTTTATGGGATAAACTAGACAATCGAAATTCAGTTTTAATTGATAAAAAAGACGCAAGTGTTTCTAGTTGGTTTCGCAGATAATCTGATAGGCTATCTGTTTTATAGCGAATTATTCTGTCTATTATTGGGAATACTTCGCAATAAAATGGAGACTTTTTATAGGTTATCTCAATAGATTTCAATATTTTATTTCGCCAGTTTGATGATAGCATCTGTATTTCGCAAATATGCTTATTTTGCGACGCCCGATTTAAAGGTACTGTAATATAATTAGGTTTTCCGTTAATTAATAGGCGATTACGATTGATCCATCCTCGAGTAATGTAATTTACATCGTCATAGATAACAAAGCGATCTACTGCATGCATCAGCTGCCAATAGCCAATATAGGGAAAAAAATATGGCTGCATGACGGCCAAGCTTTTCATTCATTTTCCTTGGTGATTACTTCGAGAATAAAATCAATCTGATCGTGGTGCAAATCTGGATAAATTGGTAAACAAATTACTTCAGTTGCAACTTTGCTTGCAATTGGCAAATTTGATTGATTAGCAGAGGATAAGCCTCTATACATTGGAAATTCGCTAATTAGCGGATGGAAGTAGCGGCGAGCATAAACGCCTTTGTTTCTTAGTTTTTGGAACAACTCATCACGGCTAAGCCGATACTCTGAGCTCACTAGAATAGGGAAATAGGCATAGTTGGCTGTTTTTTCTTGGGAATTCGATAAGCAATATATACCTTTTATGAATGCCAATCCTTTACGGTAATGAGCGTCAAGAGCTTTACGTTTATTTAATGCTTGATCAATGCTTTTGAGCTGTAAAAGTCCAAGAGCAGCGTTAAACTCACTCATTTTGCCATTAATACCTGGCGCAACTACAGTCACTTCATCTACGAAGCCAAAATTTTTGAGGTGATCGATACGCTGTTTGGTTTTTGCATCTGGACAGACGATAGCTCCGCCTTCAAAAGTATTAAATACTTTGGTGGCATGGAAACTCAGCACAGATAAGTCGCCATGTCTTAGAATGCTACCTCCATTATCTTTTACTCCGAAAGCGTGAGCAGCATCATAGATAACCTTGAGGTTGTAATTGTCGGCAATATTTTGAATAGCATCGACGTCGCAAGGGTGGCCGTAGCAATGTACTGGCATTATCGCTGTTGTTTGCGGAGTGATTGCCGACTCTATTTTTGTAGGATCGAGATTAAGTGTATCGGGAGCAATGTCAACAAATACCGGCTTTATTCCATTCCATAGTAGGGAGTGCGAGGTTGCCACGAATGAATACGGCGTTGTGATAACCTCTCCAGTAATACGTAACGATTGCAATGCGGTAACTAGAGCTATAGTGCCATTAGTGAATAATGAAATATATTTAATGCCTAAATAATCGCAAAGTGCTTGTTCAAATTGTTGATGAAAAGGCCCGCCATTGGTCAGTATTTTACTGTCCCAAATTTGTTGTAAGTATGGAATAAATTCATCAAGGGGTGGTAATGACGGTTGTGTTACATATATTTGATTGTTCACATGTGACCTTTTCAATTGGATCGTAAAAACATGCTTCCAAGTGTAGTCATGTACTAACCATTCTCATAGCCTAAGCAGAGTCTAAATTTAATACGATCAGCGCTTCGTTCTAAACTGCTTTGTTCTAGATTCGTTTTTGAACGGTATAACATCAGTTTTCGGCTGAAAACTCGGTACCAAATGCTGCTTACCATTACCAATCAAATCCGCGCGCCCCATATCTTTCAAGGCCTCCCGCAGCAACGGCCAGTTTTTCGGATCGTGATAGCGTAGAAAAGCCTTATGCAAGCGGCGCTGTTTGATGCTTTTCGGAATCGCTATATCAGCACTATTACGAGCCACCTTGTGCAAGGTATTTTTGCCGGAGTGATACATCGCCGTGGCGATGGACATAGGCGAGGGCAAAAAGGCTTGCACCTGGTCGGCGCGGAAGCCGTTGCGTTTTAGCCATAGTGCCAGGTTCAGCATGTCTTTGTCTTCGGTGCCGGGATGGGCGGCGATGAAGTAGGGGATTAGATACTGCTCCTTACCCGCTTCCTTTGAATACTTATCAAACATCTGCTTGAAGCGGTCGTAGGTGCCCATGCCGGGTTTCATCATTTTCGACAGCGGGCCTTGCTCGGTGTGTTCCGGGGCAATTTTCAGGTAGCCGCCCACATGGTGGGTCACCAGTTCTTTGACATATTCCGGGGTTTCCACGGCGATGTCGTAGCGCAGACCTGAGGCGATGAAGATTTTCTTGATGCCTGGCAGTTGGCGGGCGCGCCGGTAGAGTTTAACCAGCGGCGTTTGATCGGTATTCAGATTGTGACAGATGCCAGGGTAGACGCAGGATGGTTTGCGGCAGGATTCTTCGATTTTCGGATCCTTGCAGGCCAAGCGCCACATATTGGCGGTAGGTCCGCCCAAGTCGGAGATATGGCCGGTGAAATTGGGCGAGGTGTCGCGGATGGCTTCAATCTCTCGAATGATCGAATCTTCGGAACGATTCTGAATGATGCGGCCTTCGTGCTCGGTGATCGAACAAAAGCTGCAACCACCAAAGCAGCCACGCATGATCAGCACAGAATGCTGGATCATTTCAAAAGCGGGGATATTGGCCTTGCCGTAAGATTTATGCGGTAGCCGAGAGTAGGGCAGGTCGAAGACGCCATCCATTTCCGGTGTGGTGAGGGGTAATGGTGGGGGATTGATCCACACCTCGCGGTTGCCGTGGCGTTGAATCAAGGCGCGGGCGTTGCCGGGGTTGGTTTCGCCGTGCATCACTCGCGAAGCATGTGCGTATAGAATCGGATCGTCTTTTACTGCTTCGTAATCCGGCAAGCGGATGACGGTTTGTGTGCGCTGCTTATTGGCGATGGGTTTGAATTGGATAACCTTTTCATCTGCCGCAAGTTCAGGCTTATCGTCACATGCCGGCATTTCCTGATAGGGATTGACGTGCGAAATCACCGCACCCGGCTTATCGATGTCGGTGGAGTCTTTCTCCATCCAGCCCTGCGGCACCTGCTTCACAAAATGTACTGTGCCGCGAATGCCTTTCAGGTCGGCAATGGTCTCGCCTTTTGCCAGACGCTGGGCGATTTCCACTACTTGCCGTTCGGCGTTGCCGTAGACCAGTAAATCGGCTTTGGAATCCAGCAAGATGGATTTACGCACTTTGTCCGACCAATAATCGTAATGGGCGATACGGCGTAAACTGGCTTCGATACCGCCGATGACGATGGGGACGTTTTTATAGGCTTCACGGCAACGGTGGGCGTAGACATTCACGGCGCGGTCCGGGCGTTTACCGGCTGCGCCATCGGCTGTGTAAGCGTCGTTGGAGCGGATTTTCTTGTCAGAGGTATAGCGATTCACCATCGAATCCATATTGCCGCCGGTCACGCCGAAAAACAGCTTGGGTTGGCCCAGCCGTCTAAAGTCCTCGGCGCTATGCCAATCCGGTTGGGAGATGATGCCGACTCGGAATCCCTGGGCTTCCAACACCCGGCCGATCACCGCCATGCCGAAGCTGGGATGATCGACATAGGCATCGCCCGTGACCAAGATCACGTCGCAGGCGTCCCAGCCCAGTTGCTGCATTTCAGCCAGCGTCATCGGCAATTCCGGCGCCGGCCCGAAGCGGTGCGCCCAGTATTTTTTATAGCCGAAGATGTTGGGAGCGTTGTGTATCACGATTTTATAATCCGGTTGAAGACGTTAGGGTTGTGGCGTTTTAAGTCCAGCAGATAGGTGGAGAACTCCAGCTGATATAACTGTTCAAGCTGTTTGGCTTTGTCGATCAGCTGTTTGACGCCAGGCTTTGTCATGGCTTCGCCAAAGGCAAAACCGATCACGTTACCGCGATTGCGCACCGGCAAAAACAACATACGCCTATCGAACATGCGGCCCAGATTCCAAACCACTTGTTGGAACATGTCCTTGTCGGTACCCCATAAGTTGATCACCAGCAGACCGTTCTTGGTCAGCAAGGTTCGGCAATTGTCGAAAAAAGTTTCGCTGCTCACTTCCGGAGCCATGCCGTCGTGATCGTAAGCGTCAATTAGGATCAGGTCGTGTTGCTCGCTTTGCACCTGGCTGGCCTGACGCACATGCTGCGCGCCGCAGCCGATCTTGATTTTCAGGCGCGGGTCGAATGGCAAGCCGAAATGACTGCGCGCCACTTTCAACACGCTGCCGCGAAATTCCACTACCTTGAGTCGACAATCGGCAAATTGATGCAACATGAATTTGGCGATGGTGCCGCCGCCTAAACCTATCATCAGTATTTCGCGGGGGGTGTCGTGAAACATCAAGCCGGCCATCATGGCCCGTGCGTACAGGGAATGGAGGCGGTTGGGTTCGGCCAGCAGCATACTGCTTTGTCGGGCATGCGAGCCAAAGTGCAAGGCCCTGACGCCTTCCTTATCAACGATTTCTATGATGCCCTCGTCGTCGTGGCTTTGGTGTACCACCAAGCCTTCATATTTGTACATGCGCTGCAGCGAACGGTGAAGATAGGGCTATTTTCCTTGAAAATCCGGCGATTGTCTTGTGAATAGTGCGTTGGTGACGATTTAGTCACCTTGAAAAAATGAAGGGATATTGGATTAATGCGGCTTGCTTTATGGGTATGGGTGCGAATTATTTCGCACCGTAAATCGAAGGCCTGGAGCAGGCGGTTTTTGCTTATCGAGAAGATGGTGCAGAGATAAAGGTCAGTCCACTCTATAACCTTCCTCCATCAGCACGCGTTTAACGACCGGACGCGACAGCATCAAGCGATAGTGTTTCAAGCAGTTGTCCGGCAGGGTTACGCCGGTTTTATCCGCCCAAAACTCTACGTAAAATAAAGCAGCATCGGCGATGCTGAATGCACCCAAAGCGTAGCCTTCGGCAGGTAGCTGTTCATTCAATATTGCAAAACCTTTATTAACAATATCCAGTCCTTGCGCTTTAACCGCCTCGTGATCGGCAGGATTGGGCGTGAATTTCTCCGTGGTAAAAATTCTCGCAAAGCCCTGACCATGTAGCGTACCGACCGCATAGTCCATCAACTCGATAGCTTTTGCGTCGCCATCTGCGTCGCCCGGCAACAGTTTGGCTTTAGGGTAGCTGCGCGCCAGCCAGTAAGCGATGGCCTGGAATTCGGTCAACGCGGTACCGTCGTTACGGACCAGGGTGGGAATGGTGGCTTTGGGGTTTAATGCCAGATAATCGGCTTGATGCTGATCGCCGGCCATTAAATTGACTAGATGGGCTTCGAAAACCAGATCCAGCTCTTCCAGTAAAATATGGATTCCGGTGGTGCAGGAGCCGGGTGTCATGTAGAGTTTCATAAATTATCCTGTCGGAAAAGTTTCGCTTAACGGCATTCCAGAAAGTAAGCATTAATGTCCAAGGCAAAGTTCCGCCACAGTAAGGCGATATCGCTACGCACGGCGCTCAGGTAAACCTGATCGGGTTTGTGTTCATCGGGGAAATTGGATAAGGCACAGGAAGTGCGATGTTTATCCACTACGATCAACAGAAATTCGTCGATGAAGCCGTCGAATACCGTCAATACAGATTTGGTAAGATCCGCCAAGCCCTGATTGACCGTGCTGCCGGCGTGATCGAACGGTAAGGTCTGCAATTTAGCCAGGGCGTCTTGATAGGTTTTTTCCAAGACGATCAGTACATTGCGTTGAAAACAGCCGTCCCATTGTTGATGCGATAGGTCGTGGGCCAATAATTGATCGTATTGCTTCTTCATATTGGCTTTCTGCTCGATTATAAATCGGCTAAATTCGCCGATGCTGTTAGCGTTAAGCGTTGGATTGTTCATGTCAAAGTCCTTAAGTTAGAGTGTTAATGCGCAAAAAACCCGGTCGCTGGCTTCTAATGCGCCTTCCAAATAGCCCCCGGACCTACTGGCTGTTTCGGTGCCACAGAAATACAGTTTGTCTTGCCAATGGTCCAATTGCAGAGCGCGGTGGCCATAGGAGGGGTGTTCGAATGTCGGGGCACGATCCGCTAAAGTCGCGGTAAAAGTTTCCTGGCTCCAATCCTGAATCACCACACTCAATGGATTGGCGGCGGCAGGACCGAATAGGCCGACCATTTGCCGAACGATCAACGCCGACAGGCTGTCTTGATACTGTTCGCGAATCTGGGCTGGCAAACCAAAGAAGCCGAACAGGGCCGAGGTTCCCGTATCGTGTGAACAGGCGTCATAGACTTCAGCCAACACCGCACTGGGATAAGGAGAAATGGCGTTGCCGGAATAGCCTTGTAGGCGCCAGAACGCCTGTTCGTAAACCAGCACCGCTTTGGCATGTCCGGCCATCCAGGTAGGCGTGTCTTGCATCAGAGACAGCAAACCGAGCGCTAATGCCGGTTGGAAGGTAATACTGTTAGCCAGCAATCGCGGGGGCGCGGCCAGCACGACTTGGCGAGCCTGGATGGTATTCACCGAGTTATCGGTTGCGAATGTTAAATCGACATGACTACCTTGATCGCTCAGCCCTAGCAACCGATGTCCAAGGTGCAGAACGCGTTCGGGTATGTGTTGCAATAGGCCGTCGATCAATTGTTGGCAACCGCCGGCAATCCGTCTGGCATCCGCGTGCGTCTGGGTGTCGATATAGCTGGCTGGTATGGCGTTCGCTTGTACTTGATATAAGCTTTGACCGCGGTCCCACTGCGGAAATAGCGTTAATCCCAAGCGTTCTGCTAATGCCGTAATGAGCGGTTGATCCATTGGCCACAGCCAAGTCGGGCCCAGGTCTGCGGTAAAAACCTGGGCAGGAGCGGATGCGGATAAAATTCTGCCGCCGCAGCGTTCGCGCGCTTCAAACACGCCGATGTTGGATTTTTTCCGAAGCAGTTTTTCAGCCAAGGACAAGCCGGACAGGCCGGCGCCAATGATCGCCACGTCCAGCATGGGCATCATGCCGTCTGCGTCGTTTGGCACAGTAAGGAGTTGCTCTGCCATAAGGGTAGTCTCGGCGCTTCGGTTGAGGCGCTGGGCATGATCAATTTCTTGCGGAAAATATCCCACACGCCGTCATAGCGTTGCTGCACCCGAATACTCCAACCCCAAACGATAGGTAAATGCACCGGTACCCAAATATAAAGATCCGGTCGGTCCGGTCCGGCGTTTTGCATGAAATACACCGTATACTTTTCCAAAACGCTAATCGATGCGACGGCATTGCCGGCAATTTCAGACGGAATAGCTTGCGCCACGGCTTGGCTGAACAGCAGTTTTTGCTGCTGGCCTTGCTGTTGAAACGGACCAAGCGGCGTGACCGGCAAAGGCCTTGCTTTGCCGGACAGATACAAAACCGGGCCGCCTTCTTCAGTCTCGGTATCCACTAAAGTCATCGTTTCGCCGTCGGCAAAGTGTGCTGTTCGGCTGGACTCCACCAACTGCAACACACCCAGTTGGCTGCAAAAACCGGCGGTGTCCCATTCCAGTTCAAAATGAGGCGCAATGCTTAGGGTTGGCATATCGTCCGCCAAGCTTACTGTCGGCGCGGGCATGCCGATGTCAAGCAAGGTCAAACGATTCTGATTGGGCAACTGCGGGTCAGCGCTGGTAAGGGCTAAGCAACTTATGAGCGGTGGGCTCCGTAAATCGTTGTTCCAAACGAATGCCTGTGTTGGTGTTTGTTTAGTCTCCACGGGCATTACCTCAGCCCGTTCGATGCTTAACAGGTAATCGCCGAGCAAGCCGTTTTGCAGATCATGCTCCACATCGCCGAGTCGGTTATCAGCCAGTTTTTGTGTGTCTATGCTGTAGCGATGGCCTGCGTGTAGCACTGGATTGCTTGGTTTGGCCTGCGTAGGCGTAGGGCGGGGCAGTGGAAAAATGTGTTCCATTGTTGGGCTGCTGATGGCGAAAGCTATCAGGCATTCAAGAATGAGGCCAATTGAGCAAATGGCCGAATGCGTGCGAAGATCATGGATTGATTGGGATTGTTGCTCCAAGCCAACTTGCCAAGCGATGTCGTGGATCCGACAAAGTCTGCATTCTTGTCACGACAACACTCTAGCCCTGGAATTTCGTCGGGGTTATCGTCAGTGCTTGCTATCCACGTAGAACACTTCTACAGTTCCAAGGTACGTACATTATTTTTAGGAAAATCATGCGAAATTTATTGATAACGATGCTGTTACTGGTCCCAATCGCCGCTGCGGCTGAAAACGATGCGTTTAAAAATATGGATAAAGCGCAAATGCAGCAAGTAATGCAGAAAATGAAAGCCATGCAAGACTGCGTGAAGAACATTGATAAGGCGGACATGCAGGCCTTTCAAGCGCAGGCCAAACAAATGAGTGCCGAGGTGAAGAGCTTATGCGAGGCGGGAAAACGCGATGAAGCGATGGCGAGAGCGATGGAATTTGGTAAAGATGCGTCGGCCAACAAGGCCATGCAGCAAATGAAACAGTGCGGTGAGGGAATAACGGAAGCCATGCCTTTATTGCCTGATGCTACTCAAGGCCAAAATCAAGCCGGTTCGTCTCGGCATGTGTGCGATCACTGAGTTTTAACGCACCATTTCGTTTGGTTTTCTCGCAGTAAAAATATACGGTCATTTGCAAGAAACCCCCGCCGGCCCTTATATGGTGGGTTTTTGTCGCCATGCAAACCCTTTAAAAATAGATAGGGAGGCGATGCGTTTTTGCTTTATTGGTCTGCAAAATCGACGTCGCTTCCCCCTTACAGACCAAGCTCCGCCCATCACTTTTGTGTTTCCCTGGCAGAGGATATGTCGAAAATGAGCTCAAGCCTTTCGTAATCTTCACAGCTCGGGCTCCTCAATGTTCTCAAGAAACCTTCAATTGGCGGGTTTCTGCCCCCTTGTCGTCGCTTTTAACTCCTTGCCTGGTATCTTAGTACTCTGGCATTAAAACGTGAGTTTGCTCGGAGCCTGGGTGAGTCAGCTACTTGCCGCAGTGAACTCGCAGACTAGGCCTAGCCTGCTCTGACCGCCTGCCGCTTCCGACTGATTGTTCATTTCAGCCAGCATCGCGTAAAATCGCCAGCCATTATTACGCCCCGATTGGAGAGCAAATCATGACATACCGTTTAGTAGTTGCATTGATGATGGTCGCAGGTTTGGCCTGTGCCGAAGAAGCCAAGGAAGAATGGAACGAAACCACGCTAAAAGACGAGACCATTCAGAAAATTCAGCAAGCGCAATACACGTATAAAAAATGTGTAGTGGATACTATGCAAAAACCCGAGTTTGCCAAGATGGAAAGCCGCAATGCCACCGATGTGATTATTAAATCTTGCGAGCCGACCTTGGCCGAAATTCGCAAAGTTTATACCGACGCCGAAGTGCCGGGCGTGGTCGCTGACCGGCATTTGAAGAAAATGCGTATCCAGGTGACGCGCAATTTGCTTCAGGAATTGATGTATGCGGAAGCCGCGAAAAAAGCCGGCATGCCGGGCAACTGAATCTCTGCTGTCCGCAACGACATTGATGTAAAAGTTTAGTTTTATCTGTTGCGGCAGGCTTGAAGATTCGACGACAGCCATTGTTTCAATTAACAACCATCACTCGTTATTCATGAATACCTACACCATCGATTTATCCTTGCGCCCGACCACCTTCGATTTGTGGCACGTGTGTTTGGCCGGTACGGCCGCGCTGCTGGCTTTGCTCCTGATTGTGGTTTTAGTCTCGGTTCTGCTGGGCATGCGCCGCTGTAAATCCGCAGCACCGGCATTAATCGCTCCCGCCCCCGCACCGCAACCGGAAGTTAAAATCGTCGAAAAGATTGTCGAAGTGGAAAAAATCGTCCAGGCGCCGGCGCCTGAACCGGTGGTTTTGAAGGAGGCTACCCCGGATGCAGCGCTGCAATTATTGAGTTTGCTGCAAAAAGAAGCCCGCTTTATTGACTTCATCAAAGAAGACGTCAGTGCCTTTTCCGATGCCGAAATCGGCGCGGCCGCGCGGGTGGTGCATCAAGGTTGCAGCAAAGCGGTAAGCGAGCATTTCACGCTGGCGCCGGTCAGCAACGATCCCGAAGGCAATCGCGTCACCCTTAACAAAGGCTTCGATGCAGCGTCATTCCGTTTGACCGGCAATATCGTCGGCGAAGCGCCGTTTACCGGTACTTTGGTGCATAAAGGTTGGCAAGTCACCGATCTGCGCTTGCCAAAATTAACCGAAGGCCATAACGCCAAGATCGTCGCGCCGGCCGAGGTGGAATTATGACCGCACGTTATTCGGTCGGTATCGATTTAGGTACCACGCATTGCGTCTTGTCTTATGTCGATCTGGAAGCCGGCGACGACCAAGTAGTTTTGGATGTGTTGGCGATTCCGCAGCTGACTAGCCCTGGCGTTATCGAAGACAAAGCGCAACTGCCGTCGTTTACCTATTTGGCGCATTCCGCCGAGATTGCCGACGGCGCAACCGCGTTGCCGTGGACCGCTAAGCCGGAATATCTGGTTGGCGAAATTGCCCGCAATCTGGGCAGCAAAACTCCTATCCGATTGGTATCCAGCGCTAAGAGTTGGTTGTGCCATGCCGGCGTCGATTGTAAACAAGCGATTTTGCCAGCCGAAGCGCCGGAAGATGTGGAACGCATTTCCCCGTTTGCGGCAACCAAAGCGTATCTACAACATCTGCGCGATGCCTGGAATCATCGTTTTCCAGAGCACCATATGCAAGATCAGGACGTAACGATCACCGTGCCGGCCTCGTTCGACCCGGCCGCTCGCGAATTGACTGTCGAGGCGGCGCGCGCGGTGGGTTTGGGGCAGGCAGTGTTGCTGGAAGAACCGCAAGCAGCGCTATATAGCTGGATTGAAAACAGCGAAGGCGACTGGCGTAATCATGTGCAAATCGGCGATGTGATTTTGGTAGCCGACATCGGCGGCGGCACCACCGACTTGTCGCTGATTGCGGTTACCGAGCAGGACGGCACTTTGCAATTGAATCGGGTTGCGGTTGGCGACCATATCTTGCTGGGCGGGGATAACATGGATTTGGCCTTGGCCTATACCGTCAAAGCCAAATTGGAACAAGAAACCGGTAAACGATTGGAAAGCTGGCAAGTGCAGGCTTTAACGCATGCTTGCCGGGAAGCAAAGGAAAAACTATTCAACCAAGCCGATTTGGGCAGTATGCCTCTGGTAGTAGCCAGCCGTGGCTCATCTTTGATTGGCGGTACCTTGCGCACCGAACTGACTCGCGACGAATTGAATCGAGTGCTGGTGGAGGGCTTTTTACCGTGGATTTCCGTTAACGAAAGACCTGTCGTCAGGCCACGTAGCGGTTTACGCACCGCCGGTTTGCCATATGCGCAGGATGCCGGCATCACTCGTCACTTAGCGGCATTCTTGTCGCGGCAAAAAGAAGCGACCGGCGAGTTGTCCGATCATGTCTTGCCGGAACATGCCAGCTTCTTGCATCCAACAGCGGTATTGTTCAACGGCGGGGTGTTAAAAGCCGGCGTAATGGCTGAGCGTTTGATGCAAATATTGAATAGCTGGCTGCAAACCGAGCAAGCCGACCCAGCCCGATTATTGCAAGGCGCCGATCTGGATTTGGCAGTGGCACGGGGCGCGGCATATTACGGGTTTGTCCGCAAAGGCAAGGGCGTAAGAATTAAAGGCGGCACGGCGGCGGCTTATTACGTCGGTATTGAGAGTGCCATGCCGGCAGTGCCCGGATTGCCTGCGGAAATCGAAGCCTTGTGCATCGCACCGTTTGGGATGGAGGAGGGCAGTGAACAGGAATTGCCTAACGACGAATTCGGTTTGATCATTGGTGAACCAGTACGCTTCCGCTTTTTCGGTTCAAAAACCCGCCGCGACGATGCGGTAGGTGTGCGTTTGGAGTATTGGCAAGACGACGAACTGGAAGAACTGGATGAAATAGAAATCACGTTACCGGAAGAAGGTCGCCATGCCGGCGACATCGTTCCGGTACATTTATCGGCAGCGGTCACCGAGGTGGGTACTTTGGAGTTGAAAGCCATTTCCAAACGTGATCAACAACGCTGGAAAATCGAGTTTGATGTTAGGGCTGGCGAGGCTTGATATCAATAACATGTAGCGGCTAAACGCGAACCGAATTTCCGGGGGGCTAAAATGAAACCCGCTTCTTTCCCGGAAAGAAGCGGGTTTTTTATTAGGGCTAGCTTGTATCTGAAGCCTTATTGTTGTTGATAATAAGGCTGTTGA
>Ga0123393_1017314_pt1 | contig 22083 bp, 18 predicted proteins | sample T6HHNH4metaT_FD_89921 | JGI IMG/M metagenome (GOLD analysis project Ga0123393, IMG submission 89921) | Methane-oxidizing artificial microbial communities from Washington, USA to study methane cycling - T6-HHNH4 metaT (Metagenome... | ecosystem: Engineered > Modeled > Simulated communities...
AAAAAATTGCTACGATCTGCACGTGCCGATTGCGGCAGAGCTACAGGGACAAGTTGAACAGGTGATTCGTTCCAAAGGGTCCGTTAGCCGGGAAGCGCCCTATACAGCCAGCTCCGGAAAACCGGTCTGGCATGACTATGTATTTACACCGGTGTTCAACAAAGACGGTGAGGTAGAGTCAGTCGTCTGTATAGGACACGACGTCACCGAACGTAGAGCCTCGGAACATAATAACTGGACTAAGGCCAACTATGATGATTTGACCGGATTGCCCAATCGCAGCTTTTTCACCCATCGGCTGGAAGAATCCGTCAAACACTCCCACCGTTTTGGTTCGCCCATTGCACTGCTGTTTATTGATTTGGATTATTTCAAGGAAATCAACGATCAATTCGGCCATGAGGCTGGCGACAGTTTGTTAAAGCAAACAGCAGAACGCATTCACGCCTGTGTTCGGGAAAGCGATACCGCTGCGCGTATCGGGGGCGATGAATTTATCGTTATCTTGAAGAACTTACAAAATCCGGAGCACGTTGAAATCGTCGCCGAAAAAATTCGGCAACGGCTGGCCGAACCCTTCGATCTTGGCAACCATACCATTCAAATCTCGGCCAGTATCGGCGTGTCGCTCTCTCCGCAGGATACGACTTATGCCACCGAGTTGGTGAATCATGCGGATTCGGCAATGTATGCCTCGAAAAACAAGGGACGGAATCAGGTCAACTTTTTCTCGCCGGATCAGACCCACCAAATGGGCTAATGGCGGACGCAGGGTTGCTGTCGTGTAACAGCAATTGTTAGCTAAACGTGCTGCTGCAAGACCTGTCCATCTTTGTTCAGGCGCTCTTTTTAGTGAAGGCTCATGGCCTACAGCGTAGGAAGCGTCGCAGTGGGGATAGTATCGGGATTCGTGATCACGCGGCGCTGCGGCAGGTAATCGAGCAGCAGATCCGTTTCCTTCTTGACCACGCTGTAGCACTCGCAACTCAGCGTTTCAAGTTTCGGCCGGTCGAGCACCTTGATTAACCCGCGCGAATAGGAAATCACCCCCCGCTGCTGCAAATTTAGCGCGGCCTGGGTGACGCTTTCGCGGCGCACACCGAGCATGTTGCTGATGAAATCCTGTGTCATGGTTAAGTGGTTGTGAGACAGGCGATCCATGGAAAGCAGGAGCCAGCGGCAGAGCTGCTGGTCGATCGAGTGCTGCCGGTTGCACACCGCGGTTTGCGAGATTTGCGTGATCAAGGCTTGCGTGTAGCGCAGCATCAGCATCAACAATTGGCCGTGGCGGTTGAATTCCTGTTTCACCTGTAGCCTGGGGAGCCGATAAGCAAAACCGGCACTCTGTACCATCGACCGGCTCGGTGTGCTCTCGCCGCCCAAAAACAAGGTGATGCCCAGCAAGCCCTCATTGCCCACCACGGAGATCGCGGTCGATGCGCCGTTTTCCATCATATATTGCAGCGACACTATAGAGTCTGTGGGAAAGTAAACGTGGCGCATGGGCCGCCTGGATTCATACAGCAGCGCGCGCAATGGCAACGGTACCAGTTCCAGGTAAGGAAACAAACGGCTTTGCACGTCCGGCGACAAGGCCGCGAGAAGATGATTGTGTTGCGGCTCAGGTTTGGCGGGCATTTAGACTCTTTTGGAACTGAAAGGTTAACAGGCTGTTGAAATTCTATACAGAACCTTAATCAGTATACCGAATGCTACCTCCGCCAACTACAACTCATTGAAATACAAATATTAGCATTCGGCATAGTCAGCTTTTTGTACCGCTTTGCGTATCGCCATCGAGAATTTCAACAACCTGCCAGAGATCGCCCGATCACAGCCGCATCTGTGCCCAGTACCTTGCCCGCCTCGCGCTTGGACTTGGATTTTGTGAAGGCGACCACATGCCTGCCCCTCGCGTCCGCCAACTTGATACCCATATGGCCCAGGCCGCCAATCCCGAACACCCCTCTTTGGTGCGAATAAATTTTCACCTATGAGTGCTTAATTTAACGGCATTGGCTTAAAGGCGAGGTGTGTGCGATAGCGTACAGACCCTGCCAGATCATCGGGTTAAGCTCTGATCTCCACTATTCGCGGAGGTTTATCATGAATCTGGCAATCGAACCCTTACTGGCGCTGGTGATCGGCATTTTGATTTTAGTCGTGCCCCGGTTTCTGAATTATTTCGTGGCGGTCTATTTGATTGTCGTGGGAGTGTTGGGGTTGATACACCGCTAGGTGCATGCTTAGTTCGAGCTGTTCTGCACAGTTTCACGTTAACGTCCTCACTCCTTAAGGAGCACTACCATGTCACTTAGCACACTGATACTCATCATACTGATCCTGATGTTGCTGGGCGTAATCCCGGTTTGGCCGCACAGCCGTTCTTGGGGCTATGGACCCAGCGGCGGCTTAGGCTTGGTGTTGATCATCATATTGATTCTACTGGTACTCGGCAGAATCTAGTTACACCTCTCCAAAGAAACGTTGGGCTCGATTCCCTTCGGCCCAACCAGTCTTTTTGCCAACCGCCTCCCAGCGAGGCCCAATCAACCTCGCCGACAGGCGATTGTCACCACATTCATCAGAACGGAGCACTAATCCATGGCCAAGCGGCGAGAACAACGGCGGCATGTTAGAAGCGAGCATCCGGGCGGCGAGGAAGCACCGATTCGTTTTGAATTATTCAATACCGAGCGCTTGGAGCAGCATGCGGTCAGTCTGGCAAAAGCCCAAAAAATCACCACGCTGAAGAAGGGCCATAAGTTAATTCCTCGGGTACGCGAGAATGCCTTGGTCTTGCTGGAAGCGTATAAATCCGTGGCCAAGGCAGTGCGCGAGCAGCATGCCATCACGCCCGCTGCGGAATGGCTGTTGGATAATTTTCATGTCATCGAAGAGCAGGTCAGCGATATTCATGTCGATCTGCCGGAAAGCTATTCGCGCGAACTACCCAAACTGGCCGAAGGCGTATTAGCCGGCTATCCGCGCGTTTACGGCATCGCCTGGGCTTTGGTGGCGCATACCGACAGCCGCTTCGCGCCGGACTTGCTGAATCTGTTCGTCAAGGCCTATCAAAGCGTCGAGCCGCTAACCTTGGGCGAACTATGGGCCATCCCGATTACGTTGCGGGTGTTGCTGGTCGAAAATCTCCGGCGCTTGGCGGTCAGCATCATGCGTTCGCAAAACGGCCGGCGCTTGGCGGACCAGTTTGTCGATCACGTCGAACAAGTGGTCGCCCGCAGCGATAGTCCGGATCCGGTCATTCCGGCTGGCGTGTTGCCGGCCGAACAGTTGCGCCAAGCCTATGCCGTGCAGATTTTGCAGCGCTCGCACGATCCGCATCCGGCGATTGCCTTGTCTTTGAAATTCCTCAGCGATTGGCTCGGCGAGCAAGGCCTGAGCCTGGACGACATCGTGCATCGGGAACACGCCGCGCAAATCGCCGACAACATGACGGTACGCAATATCATTACCAGCATGCGCGCCATCTCCGCGTTCGATTGGCCGCAGTTTGTCGAAGACGTCAGCCTGGTGGATGCCTGTTTACGCGCGCATGACGGCTATGCGGCCATGGACTTTCTGACGCGCGACCGTTACCGGCATGCCATAGAAGAACTTGCCAAGCGCTCGCCAGTATCGGAAGTTGAAATTGCACAATTGGCCATCGCTGAAGTGCAAATCGCCATAGATCAAGACAGTGGCGACGAACGGCAAATGGAGCCGGGATATTATCTGATCGGTGCCGGCCGTTATGCTTTCGAAGCAAAAGTGCATTACCGTTCGCCCTTTAAACAACGGCTGTTGCGTACCTATGTCAGTCATGCCGGGCTGGCCTATGTCGGCAGCCTGGGATTAATGACGCTGTGTTTATTGGCCTTGCCGTTGAGCCTATCCAGCGCCGCCGGATTGAACGGCTTTCAATTAGCCTTACTGGTTTTGGTCTTGGTATTTCCGGCATCGGATATCGCCGTTGGCCTGCTGAATCATTTTATTGTGGCCGGCCTGCCGCCCAATCATTTACCGCGTCTGGAACTAAAAGAGGGTGTGCCGGAAGCCTTGAGCACCTTCGTGGTCGTGCCGACTATGTTTGTCAGCGAAGCAGGGGTTAGACAACAAGTCGAACAAATGGAAATCCGCTATCTGGCCAACCCGGACGGTGCGGTGCGGTTCGCGCTGTTGTCCGATTGGACCGATGCCGAGCAGGAAACTCAAGCCAACGACGATAAGCTGTTGAGCGTGGCGATTGGGGCGGTCAATGCCTTGAACGCCAAGTACGCTCAGCAGCGCTTTTTTGTGTTTCACCGTAAACGTTTGTGGAACGCCAGTGAAGGCAAGTGGATGGGCTGGGAGCGTAAACGCGGCAAGTTACAGGAATTTAATCGTCTGCTGCGCGGCGCTACCGATACCTCGTTTCTGCCGATCGCTGGTCAACCTGCCGCCGCGCCGCCCGGCGTGTGCTACGTCATCACTCTGGATGCCGATACCAAGCTGCCGATGGGTGTGGTCGCGCAATTGGTTGGGGTGGCGGCACATCCGCTGAATAAGCCGGTGTTCGATGCCGACAGCCAGGCCATCGTGGATGGTTACGGTATCTTGCAGCCCAGAGTCACGCCTACCTTGCCGCAACGCCAGGAACGCTCGATGTTTCATCAAATTTTCGCCGGGGCCTCCGGCACCGATGCCTATTCCAGTTCGGTATCGGAGTTGTATCAGGATCTGTTTGGGCTGGGTACCTATAGTGGCAAGGGCTTGTATCATGTCGACAGTTTCGAGGCTGCGCTGGCCGGGCGGGTGCCGGATAACACTCAGCTCAGTCACGACTTATTCGAGAGCGTTTATGTACGTTGCGGCCTGGTCAGCGACATAGAGTTTTTCGAAGAATTCCCATCGCACACCGAAGTCGCAGACTCGCGCGGCCATCGATGGGCGCGTGGCGATTGGCAATTGATACCGTGGATTTTCGGCGCGCGCGGTAAAGGCATGCCACTGATAGGCCGCTGGAAAATGCTGGATAATCTGCGCCGCTCCTTGTCGGCGCCGGCGGCGTTTTCTGCGCTGGTTGTCAGTTGGGCCATACCGCAGGCGCCGCTAGCGATCCTGGTCGGTTTTGTGCTGACCGCGCTGGCTTTTCCGGCGGTTTTGGCATTTACTGCCGGTTTCACAGCGCCACGGCGCGGGGTTTCCTTCGCGACCCATCTGCGCGGCGCCTTAGAAGACGTAGCTTGGGCCTTGTGCAATAGTCTGGTGGCGTTGACCATGCTGGCACAACAAGCCTGGTTGATGACCGACGCTATCGTTACCACACTGGTGCGCTTGTTCATCACCCGCCGCAAACTGCTGAAGTGGGTGACTGCGTTGCAGGCCAAGTCAGGGGCAGGGTATGCGTTGAAGAATTTGATCCGCCCACTCAGTCATTCGTCCTCGGTGGTGTTTGGTGCCGGCGCGTTGGTGGTGCTGTGCAACCCGGACGCGATAGTCGCGGCCGCGCCGTTTTTACTGCTGTGGTGGCTGGCGCCGGTGGTGGCGCGGGCCTTGAGCCTGCCGCCCAAAATCGATATTGCCGAAGCATTGTTGCCGGCCGATAGCGCACAATTGCGTTTGTATGGCAGACGCATCTGGCGGTTTTTTACCACCTTTGTCACCGCCGAAGAACACTATCTGCCCCCGGATAATTTTCAGGAAGATCCGCAAGCGGTGATTGCCCACCGCAGTTCACCGACCAATTTCGGCCTGTATTTGTTGTCGGTGGTATCCGCGCGGGATTTCGGTTGGTTGGGCTTGACCGATACCGTCGAGCGTCTGGAAGCGACGCTGGCCACCCTGACCGACTTACCTAAACTGCACGGGCATTTTTACAATTGGTACGACACCCGCAACTTGCAGATGCTGGAACCGCGCTACGTGTCCACCGTCGATAGCGGCAATCTGGCCGGCCATTTACTGACGTTGGCGCAAGCCTGCCGGGAAATAGCCAGCAAGCCGCTGGATTTAACCAACGCTTTGCTTGGACTGGCCGATACGCATCGCTTATTGCTCAACGCGTTGGCCAACATCAACGATGACCGCCGCATCGTGACTGTTACGTTGCGAGAACTACGACAAAAAATCACCATCCTTGGCGAACTGCTGGCAAGTCGGCCCGTCGACACGGCCGGCTGGAGTGTGCTGTGGCAGCAATTGACCGTTTGCGCTAATGCTTTACTTGATTTGGCCAATGCGCATGCCGTCGAACGCGGCGATAGCCTGGACAACGAAGTGTTGGCCTGGGCAGCCTTTTTATGCGACGACATTCGTTCGCATGCCCGCGATGTGGCTACGTTGATCCCGTGGATTCATTTTCCCGAGCAATACCCGTCACTATGTTCGCAAAGTGCCGAACTCAGTCAACAATTCGGTTTGGAAACGCCGCTATGCAATCTGCCCGGCAGTTACACGATTTGGGCAAATCACGAAGAATATTCACAACCGGAAGCAGCGACAGCCGATAAAAAAGCCTTGATTGTGTTGTTACGTCGGGCCGGCGATCAAGCCAAGGCATTGCACAAACGTGTTGAGTTTATGGTTGAGCAGCTGGAAGGCATGTTTCGGGACATGGATTTTCGGTTTTTGTACGATACCAATCGACACATGTTTGCCATCGGTTATCGAGTGGCAGAAGGCGCTATCGATCCGAGTTATTACGATTTGCTGGCTTCCGAAGCCAGGCTGTCCAGCATTATCGCCATCGCCAAACGCGACGTGCCTAGTACGCACTGGTTCCACCTGGGGCGGCGGGTGACGCGGGTGGCCCATGGCACGGTATTGCTGTCGTGGTCGGGATCGATGTTCGAATATCTGATGCCGTCGCTGGTGACTTTTACCCCGCGCTACAGTCTGCTCGATCAGACTTGCCGCTTGGTGGTAAAGCGGCAGATCGCTTATGGCAAGGAGCGCGGTGTGCCCTGGGGCGTGTCCGAATCGGCATTCAATGGCCGCGATCTATACTTTACCTATCAATATTCCGCGTTCGGCGTGCCCGGTCTGGGTATGAAACGCGGCCTGGGCGAAGAATTGGTGATAGCGCCTTATGCCACGGCGTTGGCGGCAATGTATTTGCCGCATGCCGCCGTGGAAAATTTCGCCCGTCTGGAACGGGATGGTGCGCTTGGGCGATACGGTTTCTACGAAGCGCTGGATTTCACGCCGGTCCGCCTGGCGGAAGGTCAGCGTGTAGCCATGGTGCGTTGCTATATGGCGCATCACCAGGGCATGTCGCTGGTGGCATTTGCGAATGTGGTACACGACGGGGCGATGCGGCATCGCTTCCATCGCACCGCGCTGATTCAGGCGGCGGATTTATTATTACAAGAACGTATCCCGCATGGCGCCGACACTAGCGTGCTGCCGTTGTTACAAGAACTGTCCGATGTAAAAGAAACCGTGCAACCGCCGGTCCGCCGCGTGCCGTCGCCGATGTCGTCTGTGCCGTCCACGCTGCTGTTGTCCAACGGCCGTTACTCGCTGATGATCACCGCTGCCGGCTCGGGTTACAGCCAATGGCGGAACTTGGCGGTGACCCGTTGGCGCGAAGACAGCACCCGAGATGCCTGGGGCAGTTATTTGTATCTGCGCGATGTCGATAGCGGCCAAGTCTGGTCTGCCGGTTATCAGCCGACCACTGCTACCCCAGAGCATTATGAAGTGGTATTTGTCGAAGATCGGGCCCGCATCACGCGCACGGACGGTGCGATAGTTACTACTCTCGAAATCGTCGTATCGCCGGAGGACGATGCGGAAATCCGCCGCTTGAGCTTAACCAATAACAGCATGCACGAGCGGGAAATCGAAGTGACGTCTTATGCCGAAATCGTGCTAACGACCATGCAGGCCGATATAGCCCATCCGGCGTTTTCCAACCTATTCGTGCAGACTGAATACCTTCCACAAACCCGCGCCTTGCTCGCGCACCGCCGGCAACGTTCTGCGGAAGACCCGCAACTGTGGGCCGCGCATGTGCTGGCCGACCGGCAAACCGGTGACGGTTTGCAATACGAAACCGACCGTGCCCGTTTTATCGGCCGCGGCCAAACCTTGCGCGCGCCGTTGGCGGTGATGGACGGTCGGCCTTTGAGTAATACGGTCGGCTCGGTGCTGGATCCGATATTCAGTTTGCGCACCCGCATTAAAATCGCAGCGGGGGCGACTGAGCACTTGACCTTCACCACGCTGGTGGCTGCGTCAAGACAGGCGGCGGCAGATTTGTCTGACAAATATCACAATCTAATGGCCTGGGAACGGGCGTCGGCCTTGGCCTGGACCCATGCTCACGTACAACTGCATCATTTACATACCAAACCCGACGAGGCGCAGTTGTTTCAAATGCTGGCCAATCGTTTGCTCTATGCCGATCCGTCGTTACGGCCAGCCGGTAAGTTCCTCCAATTGAATGCGCTGAATGTCACCAGTTTGTGGCGCTACGGTATTTCCGGCGACAGACCCATCCTATTGCTGCGGGTCGGTGAGCCGGAAGATCGCGGTATTGTCGAGCAATTGCTGCGCGCGCACGAATATTGGCGGATTAAAGGCCTTGCCGTGGATCTGCTGATTCTGAATGAAAAGGAAGTGTCTTACGTCGAGGATTTACAGAATTTGCTGGAAACGCTGGTGCGGGAAAACCAGGCGCGTTCGGCCTCCGCGGAGCACGAGCAGCAGGGTGCTATTTTTGTGTTGCAGGCCAGGTTGTTATGTCTGGAAGATCGGCGCTTATTGCAAACATCGGCAAGAGCTATGTTGGTCGGAAATCGCGGCACCTTGGCCGAACAATTGTTACGGCATCCACGACCAGCCATGCCCTTCATTAGCAAGCAGCCATTATTGCTGCCGGCTGTCGAAGCACCGGCCTTGGCCGTGCCGCCGTTGGAGTTTTTCAACGGTCTGGGCGGTTTTGCTAACGATGGCCGCGAATATGTCATCGTGCTGGATAAAGGCCAGAGCACACCCGCGCCTTGGATTAACGTCATCGCCAATCCCGAGTTCGGTTTCACGGTCTCCGAGTTGGGTAGCGGCTGTACCTGGTGCGGCAATAGCCGGGAAAACCAGTTAACGCCTTGGTCGAACGATCCGGTCGGCGATGCGCCGGGCGAAGTATTTTATATACGCGACGAGGACAGCAACGAATTGTGGACACCGACCGCGCTGCCGATCCGCGTCGACAATGCCGGCTATTTGATTCGGCACGGCCAGGGCTATAGTCGCTTCGAGCATCATTCGCATGGCATTCATAGCGAATTGTTGCAGTTCGTCAGCCCGGACGATCCGGTCAAAATTTCTGCATTGACCTTGACCAATGTCTCGGGGCGCCGCCGCCGCTTGAGCGTGACCGCCTATCTGGAATGGGTGCTCGGCGCCTCGCGTAGCGTCACCGCGCCGCATATCGTCACGGAACTGGATGCGGAAACCGGCGCCATGCTGGCTTATAACCCTTGGGATCAAGAGTTTGGCGAGCGGATTGCCTTTGCCGACTTGGCCGGACGGCAGACTGCCTGGACGGCCAATCGCAGCGAGTTTCTCGGCCGCAACGGCAGTCTGGACGCGCCGGCCGGATTGTTGAACCGCAAACCGCTGAAAAACCGGGTCGGTGCCGGCATGGACCCTTGCGCGGCATTGCAAACCAGCATCGAGTTGGCCGCGGATGAAAAGATTGAGATCGTATTTTTTCTGGGGCAGGGCAAGGACAAAGCACATGCTGTGGAATTGATTCGTCGGCATCGTGCGGTTGACCTTGCCACGGCATTTGCCGAGGTCACGCAGTCGTGGCAGACCATACTGGGTAAGGTACAAGTCAAAACCCCGGATCGCGAGTTGGACGTGCTGTTGAACAGTTGGCTGCTATATCAAACCCTGAGTTGCCGGATGTGGGCCAGGGCTGCCTTCTATCAGGTGGGCGGTGCGTTTGGTTTTCGCGATCAATTGCAGGACAGCATGGCCTTGGCGGTGACCAGGCCGGATTTAACCCGCGCGCATATTCTACGAGCAGCCGCGCGCCAGTTTGAACCGGGCGATGTGCAGCATTGGTGGCATCCGCCTACCGGTCGTGGCGTACGTACCCGTTTTTCTGACGACCGGGTTTGGCTGCCGTTTGTGTTGGCGCATTATCTCAAGGTCAGCGGCGATACCCTGATACTGGAGGAATCATTACCGTTTCTGGAAGGGCCGGAGTTGGTGGCGGAACAGGATGATGCCTATTTTCATCCTACCGAAACCTTGCGAGCAGCCAGTCTGTTTGAACATTGCGCGCGCACGTTGGATTTAAGTCTGGCCACCGGCGCGCACGGTTTGCCCTTGATCGGTAGCGGCGACTGGAACGACGGCATGAATCGGGTCGGCAATCGCGGGCAGGGCGAGAGCATTTGGCTGGCCTGGTTTCTGATCAAAACTCTGTCAGAGTTTGCCGTGATAGCCGAAACACGTGGCGACAACGAACGCGCTGTACGTTGGCTTGAGCATGCCGGACAACTGCGGAGCGCCGTCGAAACGGAAGGCTGGGACGGCGCCTGGTACCGGCGCGCCTATTTCGACGACGGCTCGCCGTTGGGTTCGGCGACTAACTCCGAATGTCGCATCGATTCTATTGCACAGAGTTGGGGCATCATCTCCGGCGCCGCCGACCCGGAACGGGCGCGGCGGGCGATGGAGTCGGTACGCGAATATCTAGTGCGCTACGGCGACGATCTGCTGTTGTTATTCACGCCGCCGTTCGACAAGACCGAGCGCGATCCCGGCTATATCAAAAGCTATCCGCCCGGCATCCGCGAGAACGGCGGGCAATACACGCATGCGGCCATCTGGTCGGTGATTGCCTATGCCATGCTCGGTGAAGGCGATCAAGCTGGCGAATTGCTGCGCATGCTCAATCCAATCAAGCGCACCACCAGCCGCACCGGGGTCTATGCCTATAAGGTAGAGCCCTATGTGCTGGCGGCGGACATTTATTCCGAAGCCCCGCACGCCCGCCGAGGCGGCTGGACTTGGTACACCGGCGCGTCCGGTTGGTTTTATCGGGCCGGCTTGGAATCCATTTTGGGCTTACAAGTATGCGGCGACCGTTTGCTGTTCGAACCGTGCATACCCCGTGCCTGGCAGAGTTACAGCGTGACTTATCGGCATGGCGCCAGTGTGTACCAGATCAGCATTGATAACCCGAATGGTGTGAGCCGAGGCATTGCCAGCATGACACTAGATGGTGGGGCACAAATGCCTGGCGAGGGTATCAGGTTGTTGGATGACGGAAAATCACATCAGGTGTCGGTGGTGCTTGGCAGCTAGCGCTTTTGCCGGCAACTCTGTTCGTTGCCGTACCGACTGCGCTTGGCTTTGCAGCTATGGTAAGGACTGAGCGTTGTAAAACATAGTCCGCGCTTAGGTCATGGCTAATTCAGTTGTGGTCCACCATTTTGGAGATCAACATGAATAAAGCCCCTAAGAAAGACTCGGTCGAAACCGGGAAAAGCCAAGCTGGAGAAATTACCGGAAATACTCGCGATGACAAGACGATGGAAGTCGAAGACGACCTGAAGATGAGTGCCGGCAAAGATCGGGTCGGTTTTGTCGCTCTCCGGCGCAAAGCGAAGAAAGGCGATAAAAACGACCGTTATTGAACGCGCAATCTAAATACTACGCCAAGGACACAACCATGAAGTTTATCACCGTAATATGCGCCGGCATGCTGTTGGGCGTTAGTGCTATCCATGTTTATGCAGCGGAAAGTCATATCGCGCTGGCGCTGGAGCATGCACAAACAGCCGCTAAGTCCGGTGACGCAAAAACCATCGTGAATCATGCGGATGCAGCGAAGAGTCATATCAAAGTGCTCGACGAGCATTTAAAAGCCGGTGTCACGAGTCTGGATGCGGCGATCGCGCATGCTAAACAAGGTCACAGCGAATTAGCGAAAAAATCGGCAGAAGAAGCTGTTCTAAATTTGAACGCCGCTCAATAGGGCCAATCAGTTCTGCGATTTCAAGAAAAACGGCAGGTGAATTTCCCTGCCGTTTTTTTGTGCCTGTATTGACGCTAAGAATAGGCAAAAAAATAGCCGGTCGCATGCATGTCGCACGGCGCCGGCTACTTATCTAGGGTTTAGGCGTAAACCGTGGATTTACGACGTCCAGCATATAAGACGCCCAGCAAGGCGCTGGTCATCATCCATATTGAAGCCGGTAACGGCACTGCTGCCGGTCCGTCGCCGCTCGCTTGTGACGGGCTAATATCGAACGCGTACAAAAAGTGCAGATTGTTAAACTCCGAGGCATCCGCAAATGCCAGTAAGTTAGCGTCCGAGCCTAAATCAACGTTGCCGAATGCAGCACTCCAAACTCCGTCGGACAGCATTCCAATTTGGAAATTACTGGAACCCAGCAAAGTCCCGGATGAAGTGCCGGTGCCAATAGTGTAGTTAGCGCCGTTAGCCGTAAATGACACTGCGCCTACGCCGGTAAACGCGACGACAGGTGCTGCGGCACCGATAACGGCCGTATCTTCGAAAATCCCGAAGGTATCGGAGAGAGAAGGAAAGGGGAAGGAGGACTGGCTAAACGACAGAAAATTAACGTCGCCGTCGTTTGGCGCCCAAACGCTAGCAGAACTAGCACTGGAAGCCGCCAATAGGCAAATGGCGAGCGAGGTCTTTAAATAAGGGATCGTTTTCATAGGTATTTCTCAATAGGTTTAAGTTAACAAAGCGCCATCCAATGGCTCTTACCCTCAGCCGGCTTTACCAGGAAACGCCGGCTTTCACAGAGTTCATTCGACCGTTTGTTTGGGAGAGGTCGACATCCGCACAGTCTGTATTCCTCACTTATCCAGCGGATAGGCAAGGGAAGAGCTACCTGCCGGATAGTCTCGCGGCGGTTAAAAATCGTGGTGCTAGTGTCTGATAAGGATCGTGTAACCAGAGCGGTCAACACGATTGCGGCGGCTGGAGCGTTAAGAGGGTTGTTTCCGTTCTTAGGGTTGCGATTTGTCGGAAGAACGGGCGCGGTGCGGGGCACATTGAAAGTGTTAAATCCAATGGCCGTGGTTAACGGTAAGTATTTGAATAATCTGTCTAGGATTTGATTTGCTAAACCTATGGCAGGAGTTTAAGCAATAACGTCGCCGGCGTCGGTACGTTAGCCAACATTAGAAAGATGAATTGCATCCAGTGTCGGGCTGTCATTGACCGCAGGCGGCATGCGCTGTTAATTCGAGGGTTTCTTGAGTTAAGCGGCTATGCGTTCGGTTTGGGCCTGGAGGGTGTCGGACAAATTTTCTGCTTTGTCTTGAGGCCGTAAAAAGCGGTATATCTAGCTTCCAATCTATGTTCGTTGCCGCACCGACTTTGCTTGGGTTTGTTGATATTGTTCTTACTAAGCAGCGGGAGAATCTTCCGCGCTTGGTCATGGCGTTTTGCTCATGGCTAATCCAGTTGGAGATCATCATGAATAAAGATCAAGTAAAAGGCCGCGTTGAAGAAGTTAAAGGCAAAGTCAAAGAAGCTGCCGGCGTGATATTGGACGACAAAGAGTTGGAGTTAAAAGGCAATGTCCAGAAAAATTTGGGTAAGGCCCAGTCCGGCTTCGGCGATCTGAAGCAAGATATTAAAGACGAGCTATAAGCCGCTGCATTTGCGCGCCATCCTGAGTTTATTTTGGCAGTTAGGGGAGAACGATCATGCTTGAAACTGTAGCCGTACTATTTATCATCCTTTGGGCGCTAGGCTTGGTGTCTGCGTACACGCTTGGCGGATTCATTCATCTATTGCTAGTAATCGCGCTTATAGCGATTGTGCTTCGCATAATTCAAGGTCGAAGGGCTTTATAAGTATTGCGAAGCAAGTGTTTGCTTTTATCGATTGTTTGGTCTGGCTCTGTGCCAGAGCTAATTTTGGAATGGCTAGCCGTAGAGTTTTGATGCGGCTGGTCAAGCCGGGCTTATCCAAAATCATTTACGAGGGAACAACATGAGTGCAGTCAAAATCATGGCCACGCTGTTGATTATTGCCGGGGTATTGGGCCTGATCTACGGTGGTTTCAGCTATACCAAGGAAACGCAGCAGGCCACGTTAGGTCCGTTCGAACTGTCGGTGAAAGATACTCAGACTGTCAATGTGCCGGTTTGGGCAGGCATAGCGACCATAGCGGTGGGTAGTGCGTTATTGTTTGCGGCAAGTAGGAAAAATTAGGCAAGCGTGGCGGGCTTGCCAAAAGCCGCTAAACGTTAGCCCGGGTCTTCCGCTTTATTGGTAGTCCTAGTCTCGCGATTATGTCGCCGTGCAACAGCAGGTTTGCTTCGCGATTGCTGAAAGCGTTTCGTCAGCCAGGTTATTGGCAAGGCGTTGTATAACGAATGTGCCGAAAGCAGCAGGCTCAGAACAGTGCGTAAATGTGTGCTTGCCGGGACGTTGCGATTTTCAATAGGCTCCGGCAGTGGGGCTGTGCGGGGCGGCGTCGGGCATTTACTGAGTTCGCCGGCTATAAATCCTATGCCGCTTGCCAACACCAGGGTGGCGGGCGCGGTCATTTGTTTGTAGATGTTTTCCAGCAGGGACGTGGTGCGATGTCCGAGCGACTGGCGACGCTTCAACACTTGCCGTTCCGCAATTTTGATTTGCGCATTCAAGGAGCCGACAGGCTTTATTCGTTGCTTCCAGGCCGGCATCATCAGACGAGGTCCTTAACGGCATAGTCTTTAGACACGGGTTTAAGGCTGTGCTGTGTGGCCGGGAATTGTAGATAGCGGCTGCGGCGGCGGATCACGCCAAACAGGATTAATGCCAGCAGTAAATTACCTGCTACTGCCAGTAATATGGCGCTACTGGCCTGTAGATCATGCTCAATAAGCCACTGTACTCCGGCTGCCATTAAACCTAACCAGGCGGCACTCAGCAGCAAACCAAGCATTACAGCGGCCGCGAGCATCGTAGTCAGGCTTTGGCCTGCCCGCCGCGTTTCCAACGCGGCAAGCCGGAAGCGATCATGGCTTAAACCCTGTAAGTCTTCCCACAGCAGTTGAATGTCCGCCAATATGCCGATGTCGTCGGACGGCTCGGCATGCGTGGCGGACTGCCCCGCGCTTTCCTCGGTCCTTGTGGACGCATTTGGGTCCATGGACAACGGGCAGTTAGCGGCTGCTCAACAGGCGGCTCAGCAGAAAGCCGCTGGCTACCGCAATCCCCAATGTCGTTACCGGATTGTCGCGGATATAGACCTGGCAGTTTTTCACGATGCGCTGCTCGGCGGTTTTTAGCTGTTCGCTTTTTTGGTCAAGCGATTCAGCGGCTTGGTGAGAGGCACTGGCGATTTTATCGACCGCTTCGTGGGCGAAGTTGGAGGCTTTATCAATGGTTTCCATAATGTTTTCCTAGGTTATTTAAGACGCATATCGTTTTTGACCGACTCTACGCCTTTGACACCGCGAGCAATTTCCACGGCTTTATTGATGTCGGCCTGGCTGCCGACGAAGCCGCTCAATTGCACGACACCTTTAAAAGTTTCCACGTTGATCTGGCCGGATCTCAGGTTGGGTTCGTCGAATAACATTGCTTTCACCTTAGTAGTGATGACGCTGTCGTCGACATATTCGCCGGTGCCTTCGTGTTTATGCGTCGATGCGCAACCGGAGGCAGCGAGTAAAGTGAGGGCCACAATAAATGCGACAAACAATCGGCTGAGGTTTTTCATAGGTAATTCTCCCGGACTAAAAATAAGATGAGGCTGTGCGGCTAATGCTTAGCCGTAATCTGGCGAATACTTGCAAGCGTAAATCGGACGAGTCCGGCGTGGCGGTTTAGGCGACTAACGGATACTCGCGCATGTGCGGCAAGTAAAGGCGGGGCTGAGGTGGTGAAACCTTGAATGAACTATAAGCACAAAGCCAGCCTTAGTCGGTGCGTTAGCGTACATACACCGCTAACGCCGGCCTTTGCAGAAGATGGGATTGGCAGCCGAATAACGCATACCGGGAAATTTATCTGTTTGCCGCTTATGTGTGCTACCGCACCGACGGAGGGTTGCTGTTGCGAATAAGCTACTTATGAGCTTATTTACAACAATGCCATCCGTTTCGCGCTAGTTCTCCTTGCGGCAACCTGGTGTTAGTTACCCATTTCGATCTTTACCATAAAGGAATAATTATGCTTAACAGACATGTATTGCCGATAGCCGCCTTAGCTGGTCTGGCTATGGTGCCGCAAACCCAAGCCGCTGATCAATCGCAAGATAATCGCTGGTATGTCGCGCCGTTCGCGACGTTTATCAATAGCGGCGGCGACAGACGGGCGAGCGACGGTTGGGGCGGCGGTGTTGGCGTGGGCAAAATCATCGATCAACATTTTAACGTTGAGTTAAAAGGCTTTTATCAAGGTTTTGGCGGCGATAACGGCCCTTGGGATTTGGCCGGTGGTAGTGCCGATGTGCAGTATTATTTATTCCGCGACAAATTCTCGCCATATGCAGTACTAGGCTTGGGCGGTATGAACACCTGTGCATCCGCCAACTGCGGCATCGGTTTCATCGGCGAAGCCGGCGTCGGTGCCACTTACGAGGTGAACGACAATTTATTGATACGTAGCGATGTACGTTACCGCTACAACAATAATTTCAATGCTCATGTACAGCCGGGCACCGACGAATTCCACGATATGACGGTCAATCTGGGTGTGGTGATTCCGTTTGGCGACAAACCTAAATATGCGGCAAAGTCCGACGCTCGCATGGCACCGCCGCCGATCGTGGCGGCATCTAAACCCGATTGCAGCGTACTGGATGCGGATGCCGACGGCGTCAACGATTGCTTGGATAAATGCCCTGGTACCATCAAAGGCGCCATGGTTGATCCGAAAGGTTGTGCGGTTCGATTGATACTGAAAGGTCAGCATTTTAAATACGATTCCGCTGAATTGAGTTTAAACGCCAAAGAACTTTTGGATGGCGTCGCCAAAGACTTGATCGCATTCCCGCAGAAAAATGAAATTCAGGTGCAAGGCCACGCCAGCAGCGAAGGCAGCGATTCCTATAATATGACGCTCTCGCAACGCCGGGCACATTCAGTCGTTGAATATCTGAAATTGAAAGGCGTCTCCAACAAATTGTCCGCAAAAGGCTATGGCGAAACCCAACCCATCGCCGATAACGAGACGGAAGTTGGTAAATCAGAAAATCGCCGGGTCGAGTTGATCTGGATTGAATAAGGATTGCCAATTGCCTAAATTGGGCTTTGGTGCATAACTTAAGTACCCGACAAAAGTAGCAAAGCCCAAATCAAAGGAAGTCTTCAACTTTCAGGGAAGAATTTAAAGGGCAACGGTTGAGAAAATCGAGTCCGTAAAGGAATAGACTTGAGATACTGGCGGATAGTTTTATAGCAAGATAAATTCAGGCAAAAGGAGGGTGTCCTGAATTTTTTTTTGTAAACGGGATTTAATTATCGGTAGGGCATCTTGTCGTCAAACCGAATCAAAGCCGCTTTCCAGTCATGCAATGGCATCGTCCAATTTTGACTGATAGTCATTAGGGCCACATAGAACAATTTCGATAAGGCCTCTGTAGTGGTCAACTCAAAATGGGGGGATTGCCGGCAGAGCTCTAACTTGTACTAACTTAGACGTTACCATGTCTTTTTTGAGGACCTTACGCATCCTCGATTCGGCTACCATCGCGATGAATCCGACGTCGTAACTATCAAGCTCCGTCGATTACACTTATCCATTTACGGTCGGACATTCAACCGTCGTTGGCAATAAGCTCTTATAGCGCACTGAAAAGGCTGCTCCCGCATTACGATAAAGGCCATGGCGTGTTGCAGTTTCCTTAAATCAGGAATATTTTTTAGTATCGTCTTTATGGGTTTCAGTTGATCGTTTTGATTGGCTTGCCCCTCCCAACTTTCCCGAGTAGTCATTTCAATTTTTCCGGAAATCTAATTTCCATGGGCTGATTAAAGTTATCCCAAGCATTTTTGCATAAATCGATTTTGTCGTCGGCCAACATGTCAACTAATCGGTCCGGTATGACCAGAGTCAGCTTGGTTGATGATTATCTGCATTGACTCGTTTAATTTCCAACGTTGACTATAATTTCCAGCGATTCCGGTTCTAATTGAAATAGTTTTAGGGTGTGTGGAGCTTCAAGCAATTGCGGCTTTTCTTGCTGTATGGTGAATCTTTATTGGGAAGGCAAAATCATGGTAAAGCGCTTAACGGGTTGTCTATTTGCTGTTTTTTTTACCGGCTGTGCAACGCTTAGCCAACAAGACTGCAAGCGGGGTGATTGGTTTGGTTTGGGGGTTCAAGACGGCCGTTCCGGTGCGACCAGTGATAGGCTAAATGATCACCAGAAAGCATGTTCGGAATACGGCGTCGCGGTGAATGATTCGCAGTATTTTGCTGGCCGCGAACAGGGCATAAGAGAATACTGTCGGATCGAGAACGCTTTTGAAGAGGGTTTGCAAGGGCACGATTATCGCCATGTTTGCCCGCCATCTATTGACGGTGTATTTAGCCGGTACCACGCAGCGGCTTACGCTGTGCATAAAGAACGCGCCGAACTGGATAGGATAGATAATGAACTTTCCAGCAAAGAAATCAGCTTGGGGGATAACAAGTTAAACGACAAAGACCGGGCCAAAATTCGTAACGATATAAGTCACTTGAGGCGTAACCGAGATCGCGCTCGGGATGATCTTTACTACCACGAACGGCAACTCAACGAGTTTCGCCATGAATCTCAGTCTTATCGCTGAGCCGCTTCTTGGGATTCGGGGGGATTCGTTGCAAGTATCCGGATGAAGCTTCCCCGAATCAAGCACAGATAACTCATGATCAAAACACGGTGTCTGTTACGCAAGACGGTCATTGATGATTTTTGACGTAACTCTCCTTTAAGTTTCCTGGGAGCGTCTTTTCCGCGAAGGTATTTGCTAGCCGGCCGCTAAATTACTATCAACTAAGATCTACGGCTGACAAAATATAAACTTATGACAGTCATACGTGTTGCTTTGCGAGTATGTTGACGGAATCAAACTTAGTTGCTGTTAATAGAACAGGCCCTAAATTAACTCATTCCCTCGGTTCGGGTTTGCCGTCGCTCAGCCTTTCCTGCTTGTCTTTCTCGAACTCGTGTTTCACGAAAAACAGGCCCCCCATTAAACCCAACAACATCAGGATTTCCAGTATTTCTCTCATCATTTCAGCCACGTTTAATTTAGGAAAAAGCCTTGTTACTTCAATGAGGTGACTAATGATTATTTGGATGTGCTAAAGGGATATGGGTTCTTGCAACATTAGTGTCCCTCATATAACAGATTACCTTGGGAATGCCCATAGTCAATTACTAACCTGATCGTCAAATTCACTATAGCCGTCATTCAAATCAGCGATTTGAGTTCGGACTTAATACTGCAACAGCGGCAACAAACTCACCATGCCCCAGGCAATACCGCCGGCGGCGGGAATCGTCAAAATCCAGGCCCAAACAATCCGTTCGATCACGGAAAGTTTCAGGGTATAGGGATTTTTGGCAAAACCTACACCCATGATCGCAGTGGAGATGCTATGCGTCGTGGAAACCGGCATGCCGAAATGGGCGGCGGCCAACAGAATGGTTGCCGAGCTGGTTTCTGCCGCGAAGCCGTTTATCGGGTGTAGCTTGACCATTTTGTGGCCAAGGGTCTTGATAATTCGCCAGCCGCCCACCGAGGTGCCGAGCGCCATGATCAAGGCACAACTGAAAACGATCCAGGTGTCTATATCTTTTTCTCCGCCGTCCGGGCGCAGGAATTCCGCCCAACCCGGTAACTGATCCAGCGTACCGGCGTTGTTTGCCGTAAATATGGCTAGCGCGATGATGCCCATGGTTTTTTGCGCATCGTTGCTGCCGTGGGCAAATCCCATATAACCGGCCGATACCAATTGCGCCTTACCGAACAAAGCGTTGATCCATTTCGGCCGCGAAATTTGCCCCAACAGGCCGCCGGCCGCATTCATGCCGCTGATGATCGCCATCAACAAACCCATGATCAAAATGCCCAAGGTAAACCCGGCAATCGGGGAACTGATCATCGGAATCACCACTTTCCAGAGCAGGCCTTTGTTTTCGGTCCACACTAAAGCGGTTTTCGACCATATCAACACATCGGGATTATTGTGTCCCGCTGCCAGAGCCGCGCCGCATAAGCCGCCGATCAAGGCGTGACTGGAAGAAGAGGGCAGGCCCAAGGCCCAGGTGATCAGGTTCCAGATAATTGCCCCGGTCAGCGCGCAGATCAGTACTTCTGAGGTAATCGTCACCATGCCGGTATCGACCAGCCCTGAGGAAATGGTTTTGGCCACGGCGGTACCGGACAAGGCGCCGACCAAATTGGTTACCGCAGCCAGTATCACCGCCTGAGTCGGCGTTAGTACTTTGGTGGCAACTACCGTAGCAATAGAGTTGGCGGTGTCGTGGAAACCGTTGACGAACTCGAATATCAGTGCCGCCAGAATGACCAGCAAAAGCAATGTCAGCATGACGGAGCCACTAAGAATTTTTTAATACGATGTGGTAAACCACATTGCCGGCGTCGCGACAGCGGTCAATGGCTTTTTCCAGGATTTCGAACAAATTGGTTTTCACCAGATAACGGATAGGATCGGTTTCGTTGGCATAGACGTCGCGATACAACTCAAGGATTTGATCGTCGGCTTCCGCTTCAATAGTTTGCAGTTGATCGTTAAGTCTTTTGACTTCGTCCAAATCCATACCTTTACGCAACTGGGCAACCATTTGTTCCAAAACTTGGCAGGCTTGTTCCAGCATGGCAGCGCGGCTGTTGAAATCGACATCGCCGATGCGCTCCGATGCCAGGGTATAACGCTCGGCAAATTTTTCGACGATTTTAGGAATCTTATACAGCGCGCCGTTTAGGGCTTCAATATCTTCGCGGTCCAATACAGTCACGAAGGTATTGACTAACTCCTCGCTGATTTGGCCGAATAAATTCTTTTCCCGGCGCCGCGCCTGTTTAAATTTTTCTAATGACTGCTGGGTGGTGGGCGTGCTTAGCAGTTCTATCAAGGCCTTGGCCGAAGCGTGTGCCGATTCCGCACTAGCTTCAAGCAAGCCATAAAATTTATCGCCTTTGCCAAAGATGGTTTGTAGAGAGAACATGGTGTTCCTTAATTGTGACGGTTTTGTTACATATTGTATAACAGCGTGGCGGCATGTGTAGAAGCCGTCAGCAATTTGCTAACCGCATGCGTAGCTGATGTTATCTGGCGCCACACTGCCGGGTGCGGGTTAATCGTGTTTTTGCAAAATGTCCTTAACCGCGCGAATTGCCGATCGGCTCGCGCCGTTGGAGTGGGTATCTTCGGTAAAATCTCCGGCAAAATAGACGCGGCCTTGCGGTTTTCTCAACGACTCGGAAAGGCTATCGAAGCGCGACCGGCCGACGGGCCATGACGCTATTGCGCGCGGATGGTAACGGTAAAAGCTCATCCGTTTGACCGATTGCCGGAAACCCGGCCACTGTTTGTCAAACGCCGCCAGCAAAGCTTCCCGAATCTGGTCCGGATCGCTCATCCGCGAGTTAAACCGCTCCGCGTCCGCACCGCTGACCAATAAATTCAACAGCGCGTCTCCGCCGGATTTTGATCCACCCTCATAAATCACCCCTAAAGGACTGTCGGTCATAATCGGCAATATGCTGTCGCAGTCGCGGGTCCAGAAGCTGCTGGCGGCCTTATCCACCGTGACGTGCGCGGTAAAGTAGGCGCCGGCCGATTGAGTTTGTATCGCCTGTTTTCGCTCGGCGCTCAACGGCGGAGCGAACTGAATGTCGTTGAGCCGGAATAATGGAATCGCAGTGATCAAGTACTTGGCGCGGAATATCTTTTGCCGCAAGCTACCTTGGTCGGACGTAAGCACTTCCACATTATTGTCGGTGGCTGTGATGTGGGTGACCTGCTGGTTCAGCAGGATGCGGTCCCGGCCGATAAAATTGGCCAGCGCTTGCGCGGCTCGTTGATTGCCGCCGACTACATGGCGGGGTGCCAGACCATTGCCGGAAAAATAATGCCATTCGGCA
>Ga0123393_1030391_pt1 | contig 20415 bp, 12 predicted proteins | sample T6HHNH4metaT_FD_89921 | JGI IMG/M metagenome (GOLD analysis project Ga0123393, IMG submission 89921) | Methane-oxidizing artificial microbial communities from Washington, USA to study methane cycling - T6-HHNH4 metaT (Metagenome... | ecosystem: Engineered > Modeled > Simulated communities...
CGATCCAAGCGCCCGCGGCGGCACCGATGCCGGCTCCCAACGGATCGCCCTTACTCATCTCGTAACCCGCTACACTACCTAACGCGCCGCCTACCAAGCCCTGAGTGGATCGTTGGTCGTTACTGTTGTAGCGCGGTGCAGGCGTCGGTGCCGGGACGTATTGCACAACCCGCTCCGGTACATACACCCGCTCGACCTCGACGTACCGGTCATGGTGGTGATGTTTGTGATGACCTCGTCCATGCCCATCAGCCATTGCTAACGGCGAAACCAACAGACTAATTACAACGACACTTGCCACTCTAAACATAAATCCCCTTTATCGAGAATAATTCATCTATGAGTTGATTCTAGAGCGCAATGTTTAAGTCTTGATTAGGAAAAGATTAAGAACAGATGAAGACGGCAAAGCCAGCGCTGACATCGCCAATTTTTGTGAACTGTGCACGCTAAGCGAGCGCTGGAGCCGCCAATAGCCTTGCTTCCGAATACTCGGTAGCGTGCGAATATCCGGAAACTGACAATCACTAAAGCTAAAAGCTGTAAGAAATTTCCCCATAAACCGTGCGGCCGGCTTGTTGGTAAAACGCCGAATACTCCCTAGCCAACAAGTTATTCACCGAAAACGACAAGTCGATATTCTTCGTGGCCTGATACGCGATGCGGGTATCAACCAGAAAATACGGGTCGTAGCTACCCGGCACATTAGTGTATTGGTCCAGGTTCTGATCGTCGAAGTACGGCTGACTGACATAGCGGCCAATGATGCCACCGATCCATTTGTCGTATTTGACGTCCAGTGCGCCGCTAAACATGGTTTCCGGCAATTGCACCATTTGCTTACCGACGATTAACGGATTGGCGGTGTTTTCGGTGATGATCGAATCGTTCAGCGTGTACGTGCCGTTGAAGTGCAGCCAATCCCAATACAGTTTCTGCCGCAACTTAACTTCCACGCCTTCCACCTCGGCCTTGCCGGCATTCTGCCTTTCGGTGAGCGTTTGCAGTAAACCGGGAGTCGGAATTCCGCTTTTGGCATAGATCAGATCGCTGATGTAATGATGAAAATAGCTGGCTGCTATAGTGGTGCCCCCGATAGGCGTAGCCTCGCCGCCCACTTCCCAGGAATGCATGGTTTCCGGTTCCAAGTTCGGATTGGGTTCGGTCAAAACCGTTGATGTTTGCGTGTTGCCGTACAACTCGAAATTGGTGGGCGGACGAAATGCCCAACCAGTGGACGCAAACAACTTGTAGCCGTCGACTGGCAACCAAGTCAGGCTAAACTTGGGATTAAACTGTCCAACCGAGCGTTCCTGATAGCTGCGGTTCACTGCGGGACTGGTACTTTGATTCAAACCCGAGGTCGACCAATCGTCATAACGCACCCCTAAATGCGCGATCAGATTGCTCATGATCCACAGTTCATCCTGCAAATAGGCCGAATAAATACTGGACTCACCGCTACCAAAAGCGGTGCGGCTGGTGATTGAGTCCCAGTTACGCCAGTTGCCTAGTGCATAGCGCGATTGGCCTTCCAACTCGCTGTGCGTGGCGCCAAAGCCCACAGTCAGGAAATTGCGTTGCGCCCAAAGAAAAGGAAAACGCAATGCCACGTTACCGTCAATCCGGTTGCTGGGCGTCACCGTCAATTGGCCAGTGCCGCCGCTTAGCGAATCCGAGGTAACGTTGGCAAACGGCGAGTAAGTCTCGTGTTGCATGTATTGGAAGTCGATATTCAACTTCACATCATGCCCAAAATCGTGCTTCAGATGCGTGAAATAACGCCGCGTGTCTTCGATTGACGGCAAGGAATGCAGGAATAATTGTTCGTAGACGTTGTAACGGCGACCGTCGATATTGATGTTATTGCTGGGATTGCCGGCGTTGCCGACGCCTATCGCCAGTGGATTGCCGTTACTACGGGTCAAATAACTGTTATAGCTACCGGTATCGCTAGTTTCGCTGCGGCTCCAACTCATGCCGCCGTCGATTTGGGTGCTGGGCGTCAGATCGTAATACAGATGCAGCGACGCGTTATTTTGCTCCCAGGGGCGCCTGCCCTTGTCGCCGATCAGATACACCGGGGCGCCCTGGTTGTTGATGGTCGGCGTTGCGCCTAACACCGGCACCGACGCACCGTTGGTGGCCGTGGTACTGCGCGCGACCGTGACATAATCCGAGACCGCCCAATTGTCGCTATCCATATGATTAAAGGTCAACGAAATCCCTAAACCGTTTTCGAAACGGTCCCGGTAACGGCCCTTGATGCCCCATTGATCGACCGCCGCGCCGCCGGCACCAAACGACAAGCGGCCCTCGCGTTTGGTCGGCACCTTGGAGATCACGTTCAATACCCCGCCCATCGCCCCGCTGCCGTACAAAGCCGAGAACGGTCCCGGCACGTACTCCACTTGCTGGGCGTCGTCCATGTTCAGGATATTCCAATCGACATTTCCGTTGCTGCCGGTATTGACCGGCAGACCATCGATTAAATACAAGGAGCGGTTAGTGCCGCTGACACCGTGAAAACTTGAAGACGCCACGCTGGATCCAGGAAAGTTAGTACCGTAAGCACTCCCGCGCAAATACACCCCCGGCACGTCTTTCAACGCATCGCCGATACGTTGGGTCAGGCGGTTTTCAGTATTATCGGTGGTAATCACACTGACATTCGCAGGGGCCATCGCGGCGCTCATTTCCGAGCGGGTAGCGGTCACCACGGTTGCGCCCAACGTGTCTTCGTTGCCCGCCGATTTGTCTGTCTTCGTGGTTTCGGTAGACCCCGCCGCAGCTTGATCGATTTCTTCCGCCAGGATTTGAGTGCTGTAGGCCAAATTGCTCAAGGCCAACAGCGTTATTAAAGATAAACGAGACAAAGTACTCCTCCTGTAATCAACCGCCAAACGAGATGGCTGCTTATGGTTTGTTGGATATATTTTTAATTTTTCTTACATCGAGCGCGGACCAGCCCTCGAATTTCGTCTATCAAGGCACCACGCCGTTATTCATATCGGGCCTAAGTCGGCCCTTAAATCCCCTATAGCCGCCATCCCCGCGCAAGCGGGGATCCAGACTTCCAACTTTTCTGAGTTACCGCCTTCGCTGGAAAGACATAACCAAGGTTTTCGGGCCGACCTCTAGGTTTTTTGCTTACGCTGCTCCCAACTACCGCGCAGATAACCGGCAGCAAACAACAGCAATATCGCGAAACTCAACCACCAGCTTTGCGCCGAACTCAACGGTTGCTGTTGCTCGGCGCTGTCGCTGTCGCTGGCGGCTTTCTTCTCTTCCATCTCATAGCCTTCCAGAGGCTTGGCGGCATCCGGCGCAGCTTGTGCTTGAGACTGCGCGGGTGGCTGTTGCGATTGCGGCTGACTCTGTATGGGCTGCGGCTGTGACTGAGCCGCTGCGGATGCCGGTGGTTGGGCTTGCGCCCCCGGCGCCGCTGCTTTCGCAGCCTTGGCTGCATCCTGTTGTTCGGCTAGCTTGGTGATTTCCGGGCTGCTGCAAGTGTCCTTGTTGCAGGCCACGCCAGCTTTGGCAATGACTTCCTTGTTAACTTGTTCCAGCTTGGCTTTCACCGCCGGATCGGCTTTCCAGTAGCCTTTGTTGATAGCCACCAACATCCGATCCACCATCGCTTGGTAGGCCAGCAGGTTGTCGGCCTGTTCGAACTTTTTCTGGATGTCCAGCTGGTATTTGTCCTCGACGTAGGTTTCGTACATCGCCTGCCATTTCTCGCTGCCGACCGCTTCCGGCACCGTCACCTGCCAACCCCACAGGTTTTCCGCGACCATATTGATGAAGCGGGCGCCGGCATAGCCTTCTTTCAACATCGACTCTATCCATTTCGGGTTCAGGTAGCGGCTTTGCATTTCCCGGCCCTGATAGCGCTCCAGACTCATAGTCTTGGCAGCGGTCGGGTCGGACAAATCGGCGACCAACACTTCAGGGGTTTTGCCGTTGACCTGCCTTGCCGCCATTGCGGTGCCGCCCAGATATTGGAAGAAGTCGTCGCCGTCCAGGCTGGCGTAGACGTTACTAGAGCGGCTGTGGATCACCGCGTCGGTATCCTTTAACGACATTTTGAATAAGTCCACCGCCAGCGTCGCGTCCTGGCTGGCTGCTTCGCCCCAATGGCCGCGACCGTAAACGTGGTGCATGCGGTTGAAGAATATGTCGGCCAGTTGCTTTTCGTCGGTCCAGGTGTTGGACAGCGGAATCGCCCGATCCAAATTGGTGCCGTAGGCACCGGACGGCACGCTGAACAAGCGGGCCGAAGCCATGTCCAACGCTTCCTCAGCTTTCAATCCGCGCTTGACCAATTCAGCCTGGGTTTCCTGGATATGCCGGCGTAATGGATTGTCCGGCTCGTCCTGTTCCTGAGCCTTGGTTTCGGCCTGATCCAACAGCTTGATGACTGAGGAGAACAAATCCCGATACAAACCGGACGGAATGATGGTGACATCGACGCGTGGCCGGCCCAGTTTATCCCGCGCAATCACGTCCACACCTTGGGTGCGACCGCGTTCGTCCCAATGCGGTTTGACGCCGAGCAGATGCATGATCTCGGCTTCCATCACGCCTTCGTGGCGCGAGCTTTCCACGCCCCACAAATTGAATACCAGCCGCTCCGGATAGTGGCCGTGCTGCTTTTTGAAATCGGCGACCACTTGCTCCGCCAGTCGTGCGCCTTCGTTATAAACCGACTCGCTGGGAATCCGCGACGGATCGAAACCGTACAAATCCTTGCCGGTCGGCAACGCGTCCGGGTTACGCAACGGGTCGCCGCCGCTGCCGGCTGCGATATAGAAGCCGGCCAGCGCATCCATCAGCGCGTCCATTTCGGCGTTGGCGCTGTCGGCTATGATGTTGGCCATGGCCTGGATTTTCTGCTTGCGGGCCTCACCTTTCAGCTTGGTGTCGCGCGACACGATGGCTTCGGCAAAACGCAAGCGGGTTGCTTCGTCCGGCGCCTTGCCAAAGGTATGCAAGCCCATCGGCACTTTTTTCTCGCGGATTTCCTTTAAATAATGTTCCAGCTCTTCCAGCTGGTCGCCGGTTTCGGCGCGTTGCATTTTCAGGTCTTTCAGCAGCCCGGCCTTGCCGGCGATCTGGTTGATCTCATCCAGCCTGATCTTTGCCAGCTGTTCGCTTTTTTGCGCGGCGACGTTGTAGTCGTCCAGTAAACCCGCCAGCTTAGCCAGTTCCGGATTCAGATCGGCCTTGTCCAAAGGCGGCGTCATATGCGAAATAATCGTCGCCATCGCTCGGCGCTTGGCCTGCAAGGCTTCGCCGACGTCATCCATGATGTAGGGGTAAATCTGCGGCACGTCGGCCATCAGAATCTCGCCGGGATCGACTGCGCTGAAACCCACTTCCTTACCGGATAGCCATTCGTGGGTGGCGTGGGTGCCCAGATGGATCATCGCGTTCGCGCCATAGCCTTTTTGCAGCCATAAGTAAAACGCCACGTATTGATGGTGCGGCGGCATGGTCACGTCGTGGTAGAGTTTTTTGACGTCCTGCTCCCAACCGCGCGACGGTTGCGGTGCCAGCAGCAGATTGCCGTATTGCAGCGCCGGTAGGATCAAAAAGCGCTTGCCCTTGGCGTCGGTCCAGGCGCCGATCTTGCTGTCTTCCGGTTTGCCCCACGACTTCAGCATCGCCGCCTTGAAGGTTTCCGGCAAGGTGTCGAACCATTTTTGGTAGTCTTCGATCGGCAGCAACACCGCGCGGCCGCTGGCGGCGGCTTCGGCAATCGCGCCGGGCTCCCAGTTGCCTAGGTTGATGCCGTGATTTTTGACAGCGGCTTTCAAGGCATCGCCATCTTGCGGCGCATTGCCCAATTGATACCCTTCCTTACGCAGTCTCTCCAAGATTTGCAGCAACGATTCCGGCAACACGTTCAAATAGGAGGCGCCGATGTTCTCCTTGCCCGGCGGGTAGTTGTAGTACATCAAGGCGACTTTTTTGTCGGCGTTGCCGGTACTGCGCAATTTCACCCACTTGTCCAGGCGGTCGGCGTAGCGGGCGATGCGTTCCGGGATTGGGGTTTCGCGGACGAAATCCTGGCCGGTGATCTTGTCGTGTACGCTCTCCTTGCTGGCGACCACGGTCGGGGCGATTTCGCCGGCGAATTCCGGCAAGGCCACTTGCCAGGCCCGCTCCATGACGTCCAGACCAGTTGCGGACTCGGTCCATTGCGTCTGGCTTTGGCTATTCAAGGCAATACCGTTTAACACCGGCACCCCCAAACGCGTCAGCGTCGGTACGGTTTTGTCCGGGCTGGCGCCGATCTTCAAGGCTAGCGCGGCGATGGCTTCGACCCGTGATTTGCCGTCGGCATTGATCAGCATTTTTTCCAGAGTTTTGTCGTAGGGGTAGCCGAACACCGGCAGTACGTTGTAGCCTTTGGCCTCCAGATTTTCGGCCAAAGTTTTTACCGTATCGGTTTGCCCGGACAAAGCCGAGGAGCGATAGAACAAAATGGCTATCCACGGTTGGCCTGCTTTGAAACCCGCGTAAGCTTTTTGGTAGCTATCAAAATCCGCGAACAATTGCTTGCTGCGCACGTCGAAGGCGCCGATTTCCGGCTGAGCTTGCGGCGGCGCGATGTCGGCCTGGACGTTTTTGAATTTGGCCAAGGCCAGTCGGATCATGTTGGCGGCATTGTCGGCGCCGCCGGCCGACATATAGGCTTGCAGCTCTTTGTCCAGTTGCAGGCCGTAGTCGGCGAAATCCGCGTCGTAACTCAAACCCACCGCGTACAGCTTGCCGCCGCGCGCGACGATCTGTTTGAACATCTCGCCGCCCTCGCGCAGAATGCCGCGCCCGGTAATCTGCGCTAGTACCAGATGGGATGTTTGCAATGCAGCACTATCGGCTTGCGCCAGCTTGGAGCTGGAATACACTCGGATCGACACGCCTTTCAACAACGGATCATTTTGCAGTTTGGCCGTGGCTTCGACGGCGGTTTGCGAATCCAGGTCACCGAGGATCAGGCTCAGGTTGATAGGCGTTTCGGCCGCTGCCAAACCGGTCGCCAACCACAGCAACGGGATCAGCAGCCAGGCCCAGTATTTATTCCGGCACATAAACTACCTTGCCGTCGTTCAAGCGATAGGCGGTCCCCAAGCGCTCGCCGGAACCGCTGAGTTTGCGGTCGGTGACTTTGGATACCTTGATCTGCGAACCCTTCTTACTGACGATCTCCATCGTGCCGTCGGCGTTCTCCTTGGTCATCGTCACAGTCGACTCCGGGTTCATCAAATCCAGCATGTTGTAAGCCATGAACAAGGCCACCATCATGCTAACGATGAACACCACGCTGGCATCGAACAGATTCGCGACGCCGGCAATCGGATCTTCCAGCGGCTCGCTGTTGCGGTGCAGATTAGAGCGTCTCAGATAGCGCATGGCTTTCCTCCGCGATAGTCAGGTCTTGTGCGTCCAGAATCCGACTGGCAGCCAGTTCGGCCTGATGGCGCATCGCCGCAAAATCGGCACGCAGCCATTGCTCGCGTACCAATGCCACCAGATAGGTGATTACGCCGCAGCCCAAACCGGTGACGGTAGCGGTAAACGCGGTGACCATGCTGCCGGCCATGCTGGGAATGTTGCCTTGTGCCAAGGCAGCCAGGGAAATACCCATCGGAATCAAAGTGCCCATCAAACCCAGCGCCGGCCCCAATTTAATGACAAAGCGAACTTGGTCCAACTTGATCAATTGCTGATGTTCGTGGGTTTGCAGCAGCAACTCCAATTCCACGTCCAGCGGCGCGGCATTGGCGCGTTGCTGGCGCCCCAGCGCGACGGCCAGATCGAGATTGAACAAGCGCACGGTGCGCGAGCCGGCCTTGCGTCGTTCCAGCCATTCCTGCGCCAAACGACCGCAGACATAGACCGAATAAGCGGCCAGCAAAGTGACGATCAGCAATACCGGCAGGTAGAGCGACGACGAGATCATGTACAGAATTTGTTCTAGTGTATGGGTGAGTTCCACGGCCTTCCTCCTCTATAAAATTGTTGTTGTTTTATTAAAAAATCTTTTTTACTCAGACGCTTACCTGAAAACCCATCACCGCTTTACCCAAACGACAGGCAATAGCAATCCGTGGCTCGGATGAACCATTTTTTTGGATCAGGATTGAATCAGGCCAGTTTAGGTGGCCTTGAGGCAGCAACTGCGGGCTTGGATCCCGCCATTCGGTTGTATTTACAGCATGATTCGCTCCACCAACCAGAATGCGCCCATCAAGCTGACGGCAATCGAACCGGCTTTTAGAAACTTCTCGGCAGTCTCGACTTTATTATTCAGCCACCAGATCATCGGCAACACGATAGCGGCGACGGCGATTTGTCCGGTTTCTATGCCTAAATTGAACGACAGCAAGGGCAACAAGATGCCGGTATCGCCCGAAGAAATATCCATTTCCTGCAACACGCCGGCAAAACCAAAACCGTGGATCAAACCAAAACCAAAGGTCAACCAGTGCCGGCCCTTGGGATGGTCGCCGCGGATGATGTTCTCCACACCCACATAGATAATCGTCGCGGCAATGAACGGCTCGACAAAACTGCTGGGCAACTCGATCAAGTTAAGTCCGGCGCAAGCCAGGGTGATGGAATGGGCTATCGTAAAAAACGTGATGATTTTCAAGGCCGGCCAGAAGCTGTGAGTGACCGCCAACAAAGCGAACAAAAACAGCAGATGGTCGTAACCGGTGACGATGTGCTCGATGCCCAGCTTAAAAAAATCGCCAAACGCCGCAAACGGAGCTTGGGGGGACTCCGCCGCCGCGTTAGCGATGGGTAAACTGATTTGATCGTCGTGTTTGCCCAGCATTTTCTCGGCAAGCGCTTTGCCGTCGGCGTCCCTGACCGTCAAATACTGCTGATGGCCGTCGGGCAGCAAAGCCAAAAACTTCGACTGTAGCAACAAAGCTGTTTGCACATGCGCCGCATAGTGCAGTTCCACCCGCGCATTATTTTGATCGTCGAAACTGACCTGCCCAGGTTCGCTAGGCTGAACATCCCGGCTATCGACACTGACGCGCAGTTGCGCGGCCAGCAATTTGGCAATTGCTGGCTTGGCCGCTTCACGCTCGGCATCGGTCACCTCCGCGTCCAAATCGCTATCCATCGGCGCGAAGGCTTCGATGTCTTGCAAGGCAAAGGTCACCTTGGCATCAATTTGCGCGGGTTTGATCGTTACATCCAGCGAGCTCAGGCCGGGCGGATGCGCGTAAACCCAGACCGATTGGATCATCAACAATGCCGCCATCAGCCATCGTCCATCTTTAAAGGTGCGAAATATCATCAGGCTGCCCTTAAAAATTGACCGTGATGGTGCCACGCACCATGCGCGGCTCTACCGGATGTTTCATTAGGCCTGCCCCGGCGACGCCGTTCGGATAGTTATATTCGTAGTTGTAGGCAATATCGTTGCTTTGCGAACCCAGGATGTTGAAGATATCGATCTCGAACTTGTATTGCTTTTGCTTATAGCCCGCGCCCAGGTTGACGATATTGGTATCGCCGGCCCAAACCGCGCCTGATTCATCCAAGGGTACGCTGCCGAAATGTCGAAAACGCAAGGTGCCGAACAGGCCGTTGGGCGCTTCGATCAGGGCACCGGCACTGATTACTCGGCCCACCGAATTAGGAATGAATTTATTGGTGGCGCCGTCCGGAGCTTTGTTGAATTGAGCGGTCGTCAGCGCATAATCGGCGTCCAGCGTCAGCCATTCGGTGGGTTTGTAGTAGTTGGTAAACTCGATACCGTAACGTTGCGATTTACCGTTGACTTCGGTAGTACCGGCATCGCCAACGAACACCAGCTCTTCGCTGGATTGCAGCCACCACAAGGCAAAGGTACTGTTCAAACCGGGGATGATATTCGTGCGGGCGCCAACCTCGCCGCCGCGCGACCAGGCCGCCGGACGAATCCGTGGGCTAACCGCATTGCCGTCCGGGTCCAAATCGGTGCCGGTCACTGGATGTACTTGCAGCGTAGTGCCGCGTGCATCGTTGGAGTGATAGCCGTAACCGATATTCGCGAAGTATTCGGTGTTGTACCAGGGGCCGACCACCAAACTCAGTTTCGGACTGATCATGGCTTTGCCACGGCTGCCGGAGTTAGCCGCATTGGTCTCGGCCGTGCCGCTGCCGCTGGCCAAAACCTCAACCTCATTATTGATGAAATCGCCACGCAAACCGGCGATGGTGCGGACTTTATCGTGCCAGTGGGTGGTGTTTTTGAAATAGGTGCCCACCGTGGTCACACCGACATTGCTTTTGCTGACGGTATTGACGATCTGCCGGGCTGTGGTTTCGTATAGACCTAAGTCCATGATCTGGTCGTTACGAAATTGCAGGCCGATGCTGTTGTCCATTTCAAAACCGAACAGCTTGTTGTAGCGGGTATGCTCGAAATGACCGCCGGTTTGTACTCGGCGCTCGGTTTGCAAAATCTGGTCGCCGCCGTCACCGCGGGTAAAGCCGCTGAAATTGGAGAATAAATTCAAATCGGTATAGACCGCGTAGATATTCGCGTCGTTTTTCCAGTTGCCGCCCTGGTTCCAAAAGCTGGCCGAGGCGCTATAGCGGTTGGTCTCGCCGCCGTCGGTCGGGTCCATGCTGCCGTACAGGCCGATGGCGCCGCTATCAATCGCGGCTTGCGGGATCTGGTTGGTGGCAGTCCAGCTGTTGGTATAGGCTTTGCCGTTGATTGCCATGCCCCAATCGCCGCGATCCAGCGTGTAGCGCAATTGGCCGTTAAATTTCTTCGAATCTTCCGGCACTTCCCAAACACCGTCGTACAGATTGAATTCGCCGGCATAGAGCAAATCGCCGTCGCCGATTTTATGGGAATTGGCCACCAGCGTTCGGTAGTAATCAAACGACCCGGCAGTAAATTTGGCGATACCTTTATCCAGCCTGTCCATACTGAACATTTTGGCGTAACCGGCCGCCGAGAAGTCCCCCACTTCCGCGTAATACGGGCCCTTGCCGTATTCGACTTTTTTCACCAGCTCCGGAATGATGCTGTTGATGTCCATATAACCTTGACCGTGGGCGTGGGTAGTCATGTTCATCGGAATACCGTCGACGTAAGTCGTAAAATCGGTACCGTGGTCCAGGTTAAAGCCGCGCAGGAAGTATTGGTTGGCCTTGCCGGAGCCACTATGCTGGGTGGCGACGGCACCGGGTACCACTTCGACCAATTCGCCGTTACGCGAGAACGGCCGGTATTCGAATTGCTTCTGGCTGACTTCGCCTTGCGAGGCCGACGGTGCAATACCGATCAAATTCTTGCCGCGGCCGTCTTCTTCCACTTCCACCGCGCCCAGCTCTTCCGTGTTATCGGCTTTGGCCTTCACCTTGGCTTTAGCCGGTTTGTCGGCAGTATCGGTAGCTTCGGACTGCGCCTGTTGTTCCGGCTGCTCTGTGCCGGGTGCAGCCTGGAGCGTCGCGCAGCTTAGGCCCAAAATGATTTCCAGGGCGACAATCAAAGGTTTCTTTTTCGTCATTGCGATATACGGATTCATTTCAGCTCCTTTACTGACCGTTAACAGGTGTTAGCGCACAAAAGACATGGGCACAGCGGACGTGGGTTAGGGTGTGCATTGCTTTCCTCATAAGTTGAATATGTGGTTGATTGTTATTGTTATGTTTGGAACGGGAAACACTCGGTCGAGCGGTTTTACTGACATTGCAAACGGCAAGCTAATTCGGCTTACCGGAAGCACATGAATACTGAAAATGCCGCCTGGAAACCTAGCGTCGGCGGTTAAGTACGATAGAAATTTAGTGGGGCAGAGAAAGCTGCCATGAGCGGATTGCCAGGTAAGATCTTGATTACGAACGGCGCAATCAGGCCTGGAGTATTCGAGCGTTTGGGTATGGAGATTGCCGCTATGAGGTTGGGCAAATTTCGATTGAAGATCAGACTCTTCAATGAATGAATTCGGGGTGGTGCAGGAGTTTTGGAACGCTTGCGGAGCTAAAACACTTGATACGGGCGGCGAAGTGAGGCCGACGCCGTTGCTGAGCAGATGTTTTCCGGGGGTGTGATTGACATCCCGATAGTAGTGCTTGAAATCCAATCCGGCATTGACCAGACGATCGCCATCGAATATCGCCCTATCCCGGCAAATAGCCAGCCCCTGAGCAGGCTTAGCTTTGGCCAGCAGCTGATGACTGTGCGAATGCTCGGCGCTAACCAGTAACTTTGAGCCACTGGAACCGCTGTGTGATCGGACACTGCCTAGCTGGTCTCGACAACATGTCGATTCGGCATCGAGTATTCGCTGCCGGGAGAACGCGTTATCATTCCCTGCCCCTCCTGCAATCTGCATGGTCAGCCAGAACGGCGCAGTTTGCTGCAAACCGGAATCGTGAACCAGTTTGACAGACGCGTCCAACCGGTCTTCATGGATGGAATCGGCAGATTTAGCCAGCGCCGCATTGGCAAACATGGCGGTCAACAGGCAAGTGGCACAGAACACCACCAATTTGGCTACCAAGATGCCGGCGCCATGCAGCAGCAAAGTCGCCAGCATGAATCCCAAAGTGTATGAAATCAGACTGGCCGAGGTGGATATTTCCTGACCGTGCGCATAACCGTGGAAAAACGCAAAAAACGCCACGATCAACACGTTGACTTTGGCGCTGAAACGCACCTTGCGGGTAATCAGGACGCTGAATACCGCGCACGATAACAGGATGATGCCTTCGACGCTGGGCAGCGCGATACCTGCAGCGCCGGCCAAACCGCCAAGACTCATCACCCCAACGAAGGCCAGCGGCAGCATCCAGATAGCCTGTCCGCGCAATTGCGCAGCCCAGATGCCGACGGCCAGCATCGTCACCAAATGATCCCAACCGTTCAATGGGTGGCTAAAACCATTGCTCCAGCCGATACTATCGAAACCGACGATTTGCTTACCCAAAAACGCCAACAACAAAACCAAAGGCAACCCAAAAGACAGCAGCTTACTTAGCTTACGTCTGGCAGTTGATTGTTTGTTAAGGAGGTTGGCTGGCATGGTGCGGTGATGGATTAGGTATTTAGTCTGATTAAATGTCGGTTAAAAAATAGCCAATAGAATTTGCGGAATTATGATACTGGTTTTTATGTGATGAACCTAAAACTTTCTTGCGCGTGGCCGGCAGACCTAGTTGCCAAACCTGACACTCCAAACTGCTTACGTCGAAGCCATTTTCGAACGATCAACGCCGAGGGCCTTGCCGCCTACTTATAGCGTTTCGCCATTTCGCTTAATGGTTTGGCTTTAATTTTACCGGCATGTCCAGCGGAACCGAATGCTTCGTAACGTGCCCGACAAAGCGTCTGCATGGCGTCTCTAGCGGCCTGGTAAATCTTGCGGGCATCCAATTCTGAGGCATTTTCCGGCTGGGCGACGAAACGGCGTATCGCGCCGGTGGATGCCATGCGCAAGTCGGTATCGATATTGACTTTGCGCACCCCGTATTTAATGCCTTCCACAATTTCCGCAACCGGTACGCCATAGGTTTCTGCAATATTGCCGCCGTATTCGTTGATGACTTGCAGCCAGTCTTGCGGCACAGAACTAGAACCGTGCATGACAAAATGCATATTCGGCAGACGCTGTTGCAAGGTTTTTAAACGGCTGATCACCAACACTTCACCCGTCGGCGGCTTGCTAAATTTATACGCCCCATGACTGGTGCCGATGGCCACCGCCAATGCATCGATCTGGGTTTGTTTGACAAATTCTACCGCCTCGTCAGGATCGGTCAGCAAGCGACTGTGATCCGAATCCTGCTGATTTTCCAACGAGCCCAGGCAACCGATTTCCCCTTCCACCGACACACCACAGGCATGCGCCATATTCACCACGCGGCGGGTCACCTCGACGTTATATTCAAAAGATGCCGGGGTTTTCATGTCCTCCAGTAAAGAGCCATCCATCATCACCGAACTAAATCCCGATTGAATAGCCTGGGCGCAGATGTCCGGCGACGGCGCGTGGTCTCTATGCATCACCACCGGAATATGCGGATATTGCTCGACGGCGGCTAATATCAAATGCCGCAGAAATACCTCGCCGGCATAACGATTCGCCCCAGCCGAGCCTTGCATAATCACCGGACTGTCGCAGGTATCGGCCGCCTGCATAATAGCCTGCACTTGCTCCATATTGCTGATGTTAAAAGCCGGCACGGCAAAGCTGTGTTCCGCCGCGTAATCCAAAAGTTGTCGCAATGATATTAAAGCCATGAACGGCTCTCCTTAGCTTGGTTTTATTAGATTCTATATGGAGTCTCGCAGTATCTATCCGCTGGTTATCGGCTCAGAAGCTCTCCGCGTCGCGGCGAATCAGTCGCTTGTTTAAAGCCTGCCGGCTTATACCTAGCAAGCCGGCGGCAACACCCTGATTGCCTTGGGCGCGCTGTAAGGCTTCCGCAATCAGCGACTCTTCGGCTTCCTTCAAAGTCGGCAAACGCTCCGGAAACTGGCCGGACAAAGCGGTCAGTCCGTCCATTGCCTCGCCATCTGCATTCATCGGCGCTTGGTCGGCAATGGCCTCCTTGAAGCTCTGCAAGGACAACACCGCGCCCTGACTGCGGGCCACCGCATCGAATGCCATGCCTTCCAACTCGCGGATATTGCCGGGGAACGCATAGTTATGCAACCACTGAAACAGCGCCGGCGGCACGCTGGGTACAGGCTTTCCCAGGCTGTCGGCGGCCTTTTCCACGAAATGCAGCGTCAGTTGCGGCAGATCCTCCCTGCGTTCGCGTAGCGGCGGCAGTTGAATATGATGGGTCCGCAACCGAAAATATAAATCCTTGCGAAAATTGCCTAGTTCGACCTGGCGTCTGACATCGCAATGGGTAGCGACGATAATCCGCGCCCGGTTTTGCCGGGGCCGATCCGCACCTATCGGGTAAAACGAACCATCCTGCAATAAGCGCAACAGCTTGACCTGCGAAGCGATGCTGAGGTCGCCGATTTCATCGAGAAACAGCGTACCCTCGCCGGTACTGGCGAGCAAACCGTCCCGAGCCCGTTCGGCGCCGGTGAACGAGCCTTTGGCGTGGCCGAACAGCGTGTCGGAAAATAGCGTATCGTCCAAACCGGCGACGTTGACCGCCACCAAGTCGCCAGTTCGCCCGGACAGACGATGCAAGGCGCGGGCAATCAACTCTTTGCCGGCCCCGGTTTCGCCGGTAATCAATACCGGCTGCGGTGAGGCGGCAATGGCTTCGATGTAACGGAATATCGCAAACATGGCAGGGCTTTGGGTAACGATGTCGGCGAATCCACTGGGCTCGTGCGGGCTGTTGGTTAACAGCCGGTCTTTCAGCGACAAAAACTCCGCGCGCAGCACTCTGCCCTCTACTGCCCGCCGCACCGCAGCCACCAGACAATTTTGCTCCACCGGCTTTAGCAAATAATCGCTCGCGCCGCTGCGCATACACTGCACCGCGATTTGCAAATCGTTGGTGGCGGTCATCATGATCACCGGGATTTCCGGATACTCGGCGGCTATCTGCTCCAATAACTCCTTGCCGGACAGATGCGGCATGGTCAGATCCAGCACTATTACGCCGACGGGCCGGCTAGCTAGTAACGGCAACACCTTCCGACTGTCGTCCAGAGTCAGCACCTCGGCGAAGCCGGCGCTGCGCAATACCAGACTGGCGCTGTGCAGCAATTGCGCTTCGTCGTCCACCAACAAGATAGGGAGGTTGCCCAGATCTTTACATTGCATGATTCGCTTCCATAGCTGGCACCGGATTTAGCGGAAAAATGACCCGGGCGCAGGTGCCTTGACCCGGCGCGGATGAAAAACTTAAGCGGCCGCCCTGGGCGCGCAGCAAAGAGGCGCTGATCGCCAAACCCAGCCCGGTGCCGCCATTGGCCTGCTTCGTGGTAAAGAAAGGGTCGCATAGTTGCTGGATATGCTCGGCGGCTATGCCAATGCCTTCGTCGCGGACTTCCACACACACGTGCCCGCCGTCGTCCAGCAGTTTGGTGGCAACGCTAACAGACTTTTGCGGGTCCGGAAGTGCTTCCAGTGCATTGATCAGCAGATTGACCAGCACTTGCTCCACCTGCTGTGGATCACCGTGCAACAAGGGCAAAGCTTCAGCCAAATCGGTTTTGAAATGCTGCGTTTTTTGGTCTATCAAATGTTTCAATAATCGCACTGCCCGTTCCACCACCTCATTGATAGCAAAAGACACTGAGGCCTCCGCACTTTGCGGGCGCGCATAATTTTTCAGTTCGGCGACGATGCGTTCGATACGTTTTGCGCCATCGTTAATGTCATGGATCAGCACCGCCGCACTATTACGCATTTCGCTGTAAGGCAAACCGCCCAACGAAAACTCACCGCTCGCCTGATAGCGATCTTCCAGAATTTCCAGCGCATCGCTCCAAATATCGGCGAGCAAACCGGAATTAAACAAAATCAGTTGATTGGGGTTATTGATTTCGTGGGCGACGCCGGATACCAAGGTACCTAAGGCCGTCATCTTATTAGCTTGGATGAGTTGCAGTTCTTGCTGCCGGGCTACTTGTTCCAAGTGTTTACGGGCACTAATGTCGCGGATGATGGCAGTCAGATAGCGCTCGGTGCCGCGCGTCCAACTGGATAGGGACAATTCGACCGGAAACTCGCTGCTGTCCTGCCTAAAAGCTATCGAATCCAGCATCGGGCTATTGAGTCGATTTATCTCCCCTTCTTCCCGAATTTGGTCGAAAAAGTCTGGCGACGGGTTTGCCAGCAACTGCTGAAATGGCTGCCCCAACATCCGGTCGGCCTTAAACCCAAACATTTGGTGCGCGCCCTGATTCCAGGAAACGATGTTACCTTGCATGTCCGCGGAGATAATCGCTTCATGGGCTGAGTCGGTGATGGCCCGCAGCCGGGCTTCACTTTCCCGCAACCAGGATTCCGCTTGCAAACGTTCGTTGATTTCTTGTTGCAGGTTGGCGTGGGCCCGGCGCAAAGCCAGCGTGTTCGCTCTGAGCAGCGCGAATTGATACAGCAAATACGCCAGCAGGACCACGGCGACCAGATATAGCGCCAGACGATAGACGTCGGCTTGTTGCTCCACGCTGTCGCTGTACTGGCGCAAGGCTTGTTGCAAATCATCGACCCGGCTGACGATAGGCTGGGCGATGATTTGTCGTAATAGCGTATCCACCTTAGGCGAGACGTCTATGATCAGCCGGCCGTGGGCGATCAGCAGCCGATAGTCATCTGACAGAGCGGCAAGTCCGGCCAACCGATCAAGCTCCTGCTGGATTTCGTTGGCTAATTCCAGCTGCGGGCTGTCCATGAAACTGAACATCAAGCGCCATAAATTGCCCAGCTTTGCGCTGTCAGCGGGCTTTGCTGAGGCCCGCAAGTTCTTACCGATCTCGTCGAAGGACATCACCGAATTGCGCAGCAAGGCATTGTCCGATTTGAGATACTCGATTTGCACCAAGCTATCCTGGACAGTCGCGGTTAGCTGGTCCGCTAATTTACCCATTAGTTTTTCGGCGTCAGCATTTGCCGGTGGCAATTCGGTTTGCAAACTCTGCGATAAACGCAGCAGTTCCTGACCGGCTTTTGTTAGTGAATCGTAGTTAGCGAGCAGACCGGCACGGGCCAGCAAAATATCGCGCATCAATTCGGCATCGCGCAATTCGATGATGCGCAGCGTAGTTTGCAGGCGGTTACGCCTTTCCAGTTCCGGACTGGCGCTTTGTAGCCAGAGATAGGTCAAGGCCAGCAACAGACCGGCGACGATCAGCCTGGGCTGCCAGGAAATAGCAGTCATGGATTGGTTGTGTTCTTGACGACCAAAGCCTTGCCAGCATATTCCCCAGTCAATGTCCGCAGAAATTTGACGATAGCATCGCGCTGTTTCGTCGCCAGCCGTTTGCCTAATTGATGCTCGGCCATCGTATCCACCGCCGCTTCCAGATTGGCGGCACGACCATCATGAAAATATGGCGCTGTGACGGCGACATTGCGTAAACTCGGCACCCGAAACACGCCCCGATCCCGCTCATTGCCGGTCACGCTAAAACGTCCCTGATCCACGGGCCCCTGCTGGCCTTGCGGTGCGCCGAATATGCCGAACTTCTGGAATAAATTGCCGCCCAGATTGACGCCCTGATGGCAAGCCACACAACCCAAGGCATTAAACTGGTGATAACCCTGCTGTTCATCAGCATCAAGCGCCGCAGTGTCGCCGCGCAGAAAACGGTCGAAGTGCGCATTGGGCGTGATCAAACTGCGTTCGAAATTGCTCAAGGCATCGACCACGTTGGCTTTCGTCAACCCGTCCGGATAGGTCCGGTTAAACGCATCGACATAATCAGGCACCGTGCGCAGACGCTCGAGCAACTCCGGCCATTTGGCGTTCATGATTTTCGGATTAAGCATGACTTTTTCGGTATGCGCCTCCAAAGTGGTGACTACGCCATCCCAATTGAAAAAGTAGTTAAAGGAAACGTTGAACAAGCTGGGAGTATTGCGCAGCAGCGAAACACCGTCCGCCGATTCGGCACGGACCTTACCGTCCATCCCGCCGCTGTCTAGTGGATGACAACTGGCGCAAGAGCGCTGGCCTTGATCGGAGAGTTTGGGATCGTGGAATAAGCGCTGCCCCAACACCACGCGCGGGGCATCTAAGTCCACCGTGAGCGGCAACGGTGCCAGCGGTTCCGGCGTTTGCGCCTGCACGGCAACCGATAAGGCTATACCTAAACATCCCGCTAAAAAAAGCCCAGGATTACTTTTCTGCTTCATGTTTACTTGTGTCAAAGCTTGGTTTACGAATCCGGTCTTCATTCTATCCTCGATTGAAATAGCGGTAAGCCTAAATTTCGCACTGGCTAAACGGCCTTTTGCACCGGTAATCGGCCACATTTAAGGGCCTGGCAATCATTCTGCTAATCCTCTCCGAAACCACCCAGCGACAAAAGTTGCTGACTATGCAGCTCTGTCAACCGTCCTCCGTCGCTTAACGCCTTGCACCCATCCGCTTTCAAGCGCTTTAGCCGCAACTTCCGTCGCACCCTCTCGCCAGAAAAATCATGTCACAAACAATCATAATTAACTGATTTTTAAACATTATTTATAAAAAAACACTTTTGGCACGCTACTCGCATTGTTAGAGACAGAAGCTGTCAGCAGTTTCTTTATCCGAGACAAGTTCTCCGCACTTTAACCATTTTAGGAGTATCCCCATGCAAACCAAATTAATCCCCATTCTGGCCATTTCCACGCTATTTGCCGCCAACGCCGACGCCGCAGCCTTCACTTTCAGCACCGGCAATTCGGATTATAGAATCGCCACCGGCGCACAAGCCGGCGGCACCAGCAAGGAAATAGAATCGGCCGACGATTTCGTGTTGACGCAACATACCCAGCTAAACCAAGCCACGTTCACCGGGTTGCTGGCCAACGGCGCCACGCTCGACGACATCGCCAACGTCAATGTAGAAATCTACCGGGTATTCGGAAAAGATTCGGTCAATCCGCCATCCGGCCGCGTCCCGACCCGTGTCAACTCGCCTTCGGATGTGGCGTTTTTGGGCCGCGAATCGGCCAGCAACTCGCTGAGTTATAGCGTCACTTTACTCAATGGTAACGCCTCGGCCGCCAACTCGGTAATAAACGGCATCCATCCGTTGCCCGATCAAACCACCGGCGGCGAAGGTGCGGTTTCCGGGCAGGAAGTGAGATTTGAGGTTAATTTTAACGACGCCATCTCGCTGGCGGCCGACCATTACTTTTTCGTGCCGCAGGTGGAATTGAAAAACGGTAATTTTCTCTGGTTATCTGCAGCCAAACCGATAGTCGGCGGCAGCGGCCCGTTCACGCCAGACCTGCAATCTTGGATACGCGACGGAAACCTGGACCCGGACTGGCTGAGAATCGGCACCGACATCGTCGGTGGCACCACCTTCAACCAAGCCTTCTCGGTATCCGGCGTTTCCGCGGTACCGCTGCCCGGCGCGACCTGGCTGTTCCTGAGCGGCATGCTGGGGGTAATGGGTTTGGGTAAACGTCGAAAAGCCGCCGCGTAAATCATCCTGCGCTCCCTTCCTTCCTACCTGCCATGCCGTTGGCGATCATCTTGCTGGCGGCATGGTTTTTTTGCCTAGAAAGCTACTCAGCGATGCCAAGAAGACGTTTATTTATTTGCTTGCCACAACGTAAAAAAGCCGGCACTTGGCCGGCTTTCTGATCAGAACCTCTTACTTTACGAAGAAGCCGATCTCAGCGGGTGGTAACGGTTGGGGATTAAGGCTTACCATGTTAAGCCTGCTAACCGCGCTATTGAACAGGTCGGGCAGAGGGCCGGGTTTTGGTCCTTTCCAAAAACCGGGGTAAGTAGTTCCGCACCAACCGC
>Ga0123393_1004972_pt1 | contig 20252 bp, 16 predicted proteins | sample T6HHNH4metaT_FD_89921 | JGI IMG/M metagenome (GOLD analysis project Ga0123393, IMG submission 89921) | Methane-oxidizing artificial microbial communities from Washington, USA to study methane cycling - T6-HHNH4 metaT (Metagenome... | ecosystem: Engineered > Modeled > Simulated communities...
AAGAATTCGAACGCTTCAGACGTCTGATTTACGACCATGCCGGCATCGCTCTGACACCGGAAAAGAAAATCATGGTAGCCAGCCGGCTAGCCAAGAGGCTCGACTATTACCAGCTGCATAATTACGGCGAATACTATCAGCTGGCTATCAGCCCCGATTATCCTCATGAATTTCAAACGCTGGTCAACATTCTGACCACCAATGAAACCTATTTTTTTCGAGAACCCAAACATTTCGAATTCTTCCAGCAGCAGATTCTTAAACCTTGGCGCGGCGAGCAATTTCGGGTTTGGAGTGCGGCCAGCTCGACAGGAGAAGAAGCCTATACTTTAGCGATGGTACTGGCGGAGAACCTAGGCATGCGCAATTGGGAGATTTTCGGCTCCGATTTGAGTACCCGAGTGCTGGAAATTGCCCGTCAAGGCGTATACCCGCTGGACAGACTGGATCATATGGACAAACGTCTGCTAGAAAAATATTGTCTGAAGGGCGTGCGCAGCCAGGAAGGTTTTTTTCGCGTGGATAACAAACTGCGCAGCCGAGTCAAATTTGATCAGGTCAATCTGATGAGTTCACTGCCGCCAGCATTGGGTAGGTTCGAAGTGATTTTTCTGCGTAACGTTCTAATATATTTCGACCAAGACACCAAAAAACAGGTAGTCGAACGGCTGATTACCGCCCTAAAGCCTGGCGGACATTTCATCATCAGTCATTCGGAAAGTCTGCATCGGGTCACCGAACAGTTACAAATGATCAAACCCTCGATATACAGGAAACCATGAAAGTCCTGCCCTTCAGAGATACCCAACGTATCGTCATCGACCCGGGCGAGTTCTATGCCTCCCGCAAACCGGAAGTCATTTCGACGCTGTTGGGCTCTTGTGTGGCAGCCTGCCTATACGATCCGATCAATCGGGTATTTGGCATGAATCATTTTTTGCTGGCTTATCGCTCTCACTCCCACAATGTACCTATCATTGAGTCCGAAGAAGGCCGCTACGGCATTTATGCGATGGAATTACTGATCAACGACATGATGAAACTCGGCGCCAACCGGCTGAATCTGCAAGCCAAATGTTTTGGTGGCGGCAACGTTTTAAAGCTGCGAGAAGACAAAAACCGCAAGGAAACCGTGGGCGATGTGAATGTTTTATTCATCAAAGAGTTTTTAAAAAAAGAAAACATTCCTATGCTTAGTGCCTGTCTCGGCGGCAATATCGGCAGAAACGTCCATTTCGTCGGTAGCGATTATTCGGTCTTTATCAAAAAAATCGACCACAATCAGCAACTGTCTCTCGAAAACGAAGAACGTCGCTATTGGAAGAAAAACATCGACGAACACGAAAAATCCAGAAGCAATGCCGAATTCTGGTAACCGGTTCAAGACCACTAACAGGCAAACCCAAGGACACTATGACAGACACAAAAGTATTTATTGTCGACGACTCTGCGGTGGTACGGCAGGTTTTGACCGGCTTGCTCGACAGCCTGCCGGGCATCAAAGTGATTGGCGCCGCGCCGGATCCGATCTTTGCCTTGACCCGCATGGAAAAAGACTGGCCGGATGTCATTATCCTGGACATCGAAATGCCGCGCATGGACGGTATCACGTTCCTGAAGAAGCTGATGCATGAACATCCTACCCCGGTGGTGATCTGCTCGACGCTGACCGCCAAAGGCGCGGAAGTCACAATGCAAGCTATGAGTGCCGGTGCCGTTGACATCATCACCAAACCCACCGTTAACCTGAAAGGCTTTCTGCAAGACTCGAAAACGCTGCTGGCCGATGCGATTAAAGGTGCTTCGCATGCCAGACTAAAAAAATCGGCGGCCCCAATCGGCAAGCCCGTGGATGGCAGCCCGAAATTAACTGCCGACGCAGTGATTTCCCCAACAAGCTTGATCTCGATGACGGAAACCACCGACCGCGTCGTCGCCATCGGCACTTCAACCGGCGGCACCCAGGCTTTGGAATACGTGTTGACGCGGCTACCCCGCACCACGCCGGGTATCGTCATCGTCCAGCACATGCCGGAGGCATTTACCGCCGCATTCGCCAAACGGCTGGACAGCCTATGCCAGATCACTGTGAAGGAAGCCGAGCAAAATGACCGGGTGATTCCCGGACTGGCCTTGATCGCGCCAGGAGGTAAACACATGTTGTTACGGCGCAGCGGTGCGCAATACCGGGTAGAAATCAAGGATGGCCCGCTAGTGAGCCGCCACCGTCCCTCGGTGGACGTGCTATTCCGTTCCGCTGCGCAAGCGGCCGGCAAAAATGTGCTGGGCGTAATTATGACCGGCATGGGCGACGACGGCGCACACGGCATGAAGGAATTGCACGATACAGGGGCGCTGTGCATAGCCCAAGATGAGGTTAGTTGCGTGGTCTACGGCATGCCCAAGGAAGCAGTGAAGCTGGGTGGCACGGATGGTGAGCTTCCGTTATCAGCTATCCCCAACTTGATTATACAGTCGCCGAACCGGGCGAAATTCTTGAAAGGTTAAAGAGCAGGTTTAATTACAACTGGCGGCAACGATAACCGTAAAAGGCGATGTACAGATAGCACGTTAAAGGGATAAAAAAAGCGTGCTGAATGCCAATATGATCGGCAAACGCGCCTTGCAGCAGGGGTAAAATAGCCCCCCCAACGATGGCGGCACAGAGAATGCCGGAACCTTGGCCGGTATGGCTGCCCAAGCCGGTTAAAGCCAGCGAAAAGATGGTGGGAAACATGATGGAATTGCACAAACCCACCGCTAGTATCGTAAGCATCGCCTGCGTACCGCTGCCCAGCATCGTCGCCAATACTAAAGCTGCCGCGGCCAAGGCGTTAAACGCCAGCACCTTGCCGGGATGGATTTTCTGCATCACCGCCGAACCGATAAACCGGCCGACCATCGCCCCACCCCAGTAAAACGACACGTATTTGCCGGCATCCTGCTCAGCCAAACCGGCGATATCCGGCTCGCCGAGAAAGTTAACCAGAAAACTGCCAATCGACACTTCACCACCCACATAGACAAAAATCGCCACGGCGCCCAATACCAAATGCGAATATTGCCAGGCACTGCCGCCCTCTGCGTGCGCGCCACCAGCCTCGGCTTGCTGATTAATCTTCGGCAACTTCAGCATAGCAAACACTGCGGCCATTAAGAACAAGACTGCCGCCAGAAATAAATACGGATTCTGCACCGCCGCAGCTTCCGCCGCTTGATAAGCCGACAATTGCTCAGCGTCCAGCAGTTTTATCTCCTCCGCGCTTTTTACCGCATTAGACAAAATAAACAACGCCCCAAAATACGGCGCTAGTGTGGTACCCAAGGAATTGAAGGCCTGGGTCAAGGTCAAGCGGCTGGACGCGGTGTGCGGATCGCCCAACACTGTCACATACGGATTAGCGGAAACCTGCAACAAAGTAATCCCGGAAGCCAGCACAAAAAACGCTCCCAAAAACAAAGGGTACGAATGCAGCCCCGCCGCCGGATAAAACAGTAAACAACCGCAACCGGCAATCGCCAAACCCACGATGATACCGCCCTTGTAATCGATTTTTTCCACCAGATAACCGCTGGGCACCGACATCAAAAAATAAGCGGTGAAGAAACAAAACTGGATCAACATCGCCTGGGTATAGCTCAGCGTAAACACCGCCTTTAAATGCGGAATCAGGATGTCGTTAAGACACGTAATAAAGCCCCAAATAAAAAACAGCGAGGTCAGAATAGCTAACGAGCCCGTATATGACTGTCTACCTTGGTTTTGTTGATCCGGCATGAGTTAATCCCGCAAATTGATTTAGGGTTTGGCAACGTGGAAACGTGCGACTTCATTACCGACCATCACCTCAAACTCCCCCGGCTCGACGATGCGCCGCATATCTACACCAATAAAGGACATATCCTGCGGCGTTAAGCTAAATTGTAAGGTCTGCTCCGCGCCGGGTTTTAACTCGACCTTTTTAAACGCCTTTAACTGTTTCACCGGCCGCGACACCGAAGCCGCGACATCATGCAGATACACCATCACGGTTTCCTTACCGGTCAGCCCGCCGGTATTTTTCACCTTAACGGTCACATCGATATTCTCGCCCATCGCAATGCTATCTTTGCTCAGACGCAGACCGCTGGTCTGGAACGTGGTGTAACTCAAACCGTGGCCGAACGGATACAGCGGTCGATACTGATTGGTCTCGAATGCCTCTATAGGCTTGTGGTCGTACATCACGATATCGTTGCTATCGCGCGGATAGGAAATCGGCAATTTGCCGCTGGGATTGGTATCTCCGAACAAAATATCGGCCATCGCCGCCCCGCCTTCCATGCCCGGCAAAAAGCCCAACACCACGGCCTGCGCCTTGTTAGCTATTTCGGTGATGATACGCGGCCTACCGCCGAACGTGACTAGAATGACCGGCTTGCCGATTTCGAATATCGCTCTAGCCAGTTGCAATTGCACCGGATCGAGATGCAAGGATTCGATATTGCCCTCGGTTTCGGTGTAGGTTTTTTCGCCTAGCGCCAAAATCACCACATCGTGCTGACGCGCCTGAGTCACTGCCTGCTCGATATTAATTTCGTCGCTGAAATTTTTCCCGCCCACGTAAGTGACTTTACCGCTGGTTTTTTGCTGCAGGGCCTGTAACAAAGTCGGCTTGTCTTTTGGATACAAATGTTCGGCGGCACCCTGCCAGGTGATGGTCCAACCGCCGTTCATCACGCTTAACAAATTCGCGGTCGGCCCGGTCACCAGAATACTGGCGTGCTTGCTCAAGGGTAAAATATGCTGCTCGTTTTTCGCCAAGATGATTGCTTCCCGCGCCGCTTGCCGATTGGCAGCGACCGCGTCTTCAGCGACAAAATTGCCTTTTACAGCCAGCGCCGGCTCGCGTCTTTCAAACAAACCGCTTTGATACTTCACCCGCAAGATCCGCGATACCGCTTCGTCGATGCGAGTCATCGGCACTTCGCCGGATTTAGCTAAATCCAACAGCAAATCGTAAAACGAGTAATCGAACGGCACCATACTCATATCAATGCCGGCCATTACCGCCATCTTCACCGCTTCGCGCGGGGAGGCAGCCAGTTTGTCGCGGGTATATAAGCGGCTGATGTCGGCCCAATCGGACACAGTAAAGCCTTTAAAACCCATCTCGCCGCGCAAAATGGTATTTAGGTAATGATGGTTGACGTGCCCGGGAATACCGTCCACTTCAGCAGAGTTGATCATCACGGTCGGCGCTCCGGCTTTTACACCGGCCTCGAAGCCGGGCAGAAAATATTCGCGTAACGCCCGTTCGCCTATCCAGGCCGGAGTGCGGTCCTTGCCGTTTAAGGGATAGCTATAGCCGACATAATGCTTCAAACAGGTTGGTGCTTTGTCCGCTGCCGCAAAATCGTCGCCGTGGTGGCCTTTGATATAGGCACTACCCATCGTCACCGCCAAATGCACGTCCTCGCCATAGGTTTCCCACAAGCGCGGCCACAGCGGTTGCCGGCCGATGTCCATCACTGGCATGAAATTCCAATCCAAACCCGACGCCTTGACTTCGCGGGCAGTAACTTCGCCTTCCTTGAAAGCCAAATCCGGATTAAACGTTGCCGCCATGCTGATAGCTTGCGGGAACAGTACCGCGTTTTCGGTATAGGTAGCGCCATGAATTGCATCGATACCGTAGAGCACTGGAATTTTCAACCGGGTTTTCGCGGCCACCTCGCGAATCGCTTGGGTCATCCGCCGCCATTTTTCGATGGGCTGGGTCTGATTATTCGGCGTGGTTGGGGTGTTCAAAATCGAACCTATATGCCGGTTTAGTATGGCATCTTCCAGTTTGGCCTGATCAATCGGATTATCGGCAATCTCGCCGTTCACTACCGAAACGACGCTGAAGTCGATCTGGGTCATCTGCCCGACTTTTTCTTCCAGGCTCATTTGACCCAATAAGGCCTGGACCTGCGTTTCAACATAGTCGTTTGTTTCTTGTGCACTCACGCCGGACTCCAACGCCACGAATAGGAAAAGAATTAAAAAAGCTAATTTTGTTTTCAAGAGATTTGCTTGGTTTGAATGATGCCCGCTCAATCGATTTTTATACCTGACTTACGCATGGCAAAAGTCTGGTCAAACATAGCAAGGCGCTCGCAATTATTGATAAAAAGAAATAGTTACAACTCCGCGAACCACTAAAAATCTGCCCCCTCCTGATAAGAGGGACGCTGGTGTAGCATGCTGAATAGTTACAAAAAAACTCAAGCTGAGATTTTCGCCACGCTATAACCGAGCTGCCGGGATAGTGTATCCAGACCAGACGGCGATGTCCTTCATTTTATGACAGCCGCGCCACAAAGAATGTGTCGGCGTTACGTTTGGCTTGGCGTTTTACCGGAAAGCTGATACACCTTGTACAGCCCGGCTTCACCAGCCGCAAATGCTTGCGAATCCGCCTCGTCTATGCGTTGCACATGACTGAGTTCGATCATAAAGTCCTTGCCGTATAACGCGATGATTTCGTCGGAAACATCGTCAGTCTCATCGCTAACACATTCCAGTTCAAGGTCCTCCGCGGTCAACAGCAAGATAGTCGCGGTCTCCGGCACGATGCGTCGCAGCTGCGACACATATTGCCCGCGAATATCTTCGGGCAAGGCGGTTAAGGCCGCCCGGTCGTAAACGGTATCGATTTTCCCTAATTCGGCGGCGCTTAACGCAAAATAATCACCGCACAAAATACTTAATCTGCCGCTACGCCACAGCGTAAATTTACCCAAACGCCGCCGCACCGGCCGCAGGCGGTTTTCTTTAAAAAAGGCCTTTACGGCTACTTCGCTTAATTCGACACCGATGACCTGATGCCCTTGCTCGACCAGCCAAAGCATATCCAGACTCTTGCCGCACAGCGGTACGAAGACCCGGCTGCCTGGGGCCGCGTGCAGGCTCGGCCAGAATTGCGCCAGCAAACTATTGACGGCAATCTGATGAAAATCGGTACGCCGGTCGCGCCAAAACTGCAACCACAAGGCGTTATCGCGCCCGGTCATGCCACATCCCCAACGACCACTTGGCTGAAGGTCAGAAATCGGCCTTTGTAATGCTCGCCGTTTTCAGTCAGACGTTCGGCAATCCGGCTGGTGCAGCCATAGCCCAAAGCCATCATTTCCCGACAAAATCCCACACGATTGCCGCGATCAGGATCGACAATAATGATTTGTGCATTCGGCGCGGCGTGCCGGTCGATGAATTTAGCCAACTGTTCGGGCTGCTGGCGTTCGTAAAGCACATCGCTGCCGATTATCAGATCAAACTGACCCAAGCCCGGATTGCCGATTTCCCAATTGCCGGTTTTATATTGCAACGGCCCCAGTTTATTTAGCAGCAGATTTTCGTTAAGAAACGTCTCGCTCAAAGGATGCCAATCGCTAACGGTAATATCGCCAGCCCGCCGGTGAATCACCAGACTGGCCAACCCCAAACCCGCGCCGATTTCCAGGACGCGCTTCCCCACCAAATCGACACTATGCATAGCCAAAGCCAGCACCCGCGCGGACGGCCAAACCTTGCCGAACAGCGACCAACTGGCGGACGAAATCCCGGCCAGCTCAGCCTCGCCGAACGGATCGGCATATTGCTGCAAATCGGCTAAAGAACGAATCACATAATCGAAACCGGCAACGGTGACGGTCTCGAATTTGACACGATAATCTGACATTGAGGGTTACAGCGACAAGGTTGTGCATCAGGAAAAGGTTCTGATCGAAGGGCACAACGCTTCCTGAAAAGAGGCATGCAGGCCGAAAAGGCACTCGCGGAGTTACCCGGAAACGGGAGACTGTTTATGCAGGGTAACACATTGTTAGCGCTAACACGGCAGTAGCTAGCTCAGTGATAAGGAATTGGAGGGAATGGATTCAAAGCTTTGATAGCGTGACGCTGACCGATAGCAGCTATACCGCTCTCCTCTCAAACCAAAATCGCTCGACATGTTATGCGGGAAACAATTTATCCCGCGCATTTTCCAGAATCGCTGTCACGGCCGGATGCTTGAGTTTACGGCGCATGGTGATGGCATAGAAGCGCTCATGTACCGAGTCGATGCGGCCGATGGCCTGCACACCGTACTGGCTTTGGATTTCCGCTTCGACATTACTCGGCGCGACAAACAATCCCACCCCGCCGCTACCAAAGGTTTTAATTAACGCGCTGTCTTCAATTTCGGCTTGGATAGCTGGGCTAATGCTTTCGGTGTCAAACCATTGATCCAGCGAACGCCGCAACGACGTATTGGCGGTCGGCAGCAAGAACGGCGCGCCGCTCAAGCAGCGCGGGAAATTTTGACTATAGGTCGCGGCCAAAGCCGGCGCGCCGAACACGGTCACCCCGCATTCGCCGAGCAGGTGGTTAAACGCTTTGGCGCCACTGGTCGGTGTCAGTGGCGCATCGGACAAAACTATATCCATCCCTTGCATGGCCATCTCGCTCAAAAGCCGCTCGGTTTTGTCCTCGTAACAAAGAACCTGCACCGGTTCCGGTAAGCGAAAAGCCGGCGCCAGTAAGCGGTAAACCACCATCTTCGGTAGTGCGTCCGCCACCCCCACCACCAGACGCAGAGCCCTTCCGGTCGGCCGGCCCTTCAAGGTATTGCTGAGTTCTCTGCCCAACGAAAAAATTTCTTCCGCATAGTTAAATACCACTCGACCGGTGTCGGTGAGTACTAGTTTACGGCCTTGTTTATAAAATAATTTTTCGCCGATTTGCTGTTCCAGAACCGCTAATTGGCCGCTGATGGTCGGTTGCGCCAAATGCAGTTTCTCGCAAGCGCGAGTGATGCTTTCTTCACGTGCGACATTCCAGAAATAAAACAAATGTTGGTAGTTGATACGTTCCACAGCACTCAATGTATAGATATTTACGATGAATTTATTCTAAACATTCTATTTAACAATATCAAAATGCTGCGCTAGGCTATGACGCAACCGTAACCTAACCTGAGAACTGAACATGCAAAAGCTAAAAGCCCTGCACGGCGAAGACACTGCTCCAAGTACCGGATCCGCGTTAGCGGAGTACGACAAGTCAGCGTTCGAACTGGATAACCTCAGCGCCAGCCAAATCCTCAGTGATCGCCTGGCCGATGTCCACTGCGACGACAAAGAATTACGCAGTTCGATACGCCTGCTCGGTTCGATATTGACTAAAGTGCTCACCGCACAAGCCAAGCCGGAAGTCGCTACCGCCGTCGCGCAGTTGCAACGCAAGTTTGCCAGCTTGCTCCGAGAAGGCAGCGCCAACCGCCGCCGCCAGTTCATGGAGATTCTGGAAGACTTGGATGCGGAAGAAATAGGCGAAGTGGTGCGGGTGTTTAACGGCTATTTCAGCCTGATCAACATCGCCGAAGAATCGCACAATCTGAATTTGCGCCGGCAAAACCAGACCGGCCGCTACTGGCCCGGCTCGTTTCACGACACACTGATCAAATTGCGCGATAGCGGTGTCAGTGCCGATAAATTACAGGTTTTATTGGACGAGATGCTGTATTTGCCGGTGATGACCGCTCACCCCACCGAAGCCAAACGCCGCACGGTCAAAAGCGCTTTGCGCAATGTCTTTCTCAGCCAGGAGGCCTTGGACGATCCACGCTTACGTAGCCAACAGCGCAGCGAGGCCCTGGACAAGCTGCAAGCACAGATTCAATTGCTGTTAAAAACCGACGAAGTGCGCGCCCGTAAACTGGGCGTGGCCGACGAAATCGACGCCGGTTTGTTTTATTTTTCGCTGTCGCTATTTCAGGCCACCACCTTGGTTTACCGGAACTTGCAACGTGCGCTTAGCGATGTGTTTGGTGCCGACGTTGCCGGCCAAATCCGCATCCCCAGTTTCCTACGGTTTGGTTCCTGGATAGGCGGCGACCGCGACGGCAATCCGAATGTCAAACCGGAAACCACCGAGCTGGCCTTACGCATGCAGGCGCAAACCATCATGCAGGAATATCTTGCCCGCCTGGATCAATTGCGCGGCCAGTTGTCGCATTCTTACGGCCTTTGTGACTTGGCGCCGGAATTTATCGACAGCCTGCACGCCGACCGCGCCATGTTGGGCGCGGCGGTCGCGGACTTGGAAAAACCGTATTTGCAGGAACCTTACCGGCACAAACTGATATTGATGAAATATCGGATGCAATCCACCTTGCAACGCGTGCAACAACAGTTACAGGGCCAACCGGAACAAGCCAATCGCCATGCCTATGCCAGCGTCGCCGAGTTTTTACAAGATCTGCGCTTGATCGATGCATCCTTGCGCAGCCACGGCGACGCCAATATCGCCGATCTTGAATTAGCCGATCTGATTCGCTTGGCCGACGTGTTCGACTTTCACTTGATGCAACTCGATGTCCGACAAGAATCGACTCGCCACAGTGAAGCGGTCGCGGAAATCCTGGCGGCAGCATTGAATATTGACTATCTGGCGCTGGACGAAGCACAACGCATCGCATTGTTAGCCGAGGCTATCGCCGCACCGGGTGGCTTGATGTTCGACGCCGCTGCGCTAACACCGGCCAACCGCGAAACGCTGGAGTTGTTTACGGTGATGGCGAAAATGCGCCGGGAAATAGGCCCGAATTGCTTTGGTAAATATGTGATTTCCATGACTCATTCGGCCAGCCATGTCTTGGAAGTCTTGCTGCTGGCTGCACAAGCCGGCTTGGTCGGCAAAATTGGCGGGCATTGGCATTGCCATATCGGCGTCAGCCCCTTGTTCGAAACCATAGACGATTTAAACCGCATTTCCGACGTGCTGACACAATTGTTCGATACCGCCTGCTACCGGGAGCTGTTGCGCGTCAGCGACGACCGCCAGGAAATCATGCTCGGCTATTCGGATTCCTGCAAGGACGGCGGTATCCTGGCATCGGCTTGGGGCTTGTCGCGCGCGCAGCGGCAAATTATTGCGATCAGCGAGCGTTACGGTTTGAAATGCCGCTTATTTCATGGCCGCGGCGGCACCGTCGGTCGCGGTGGCGGCCCAACTCACGAAGCGATCCTGGCCCAGCCGCCCGATACCGTGCGCGGCCAGATCAAATTTACCGAGCAAGGCGAAGTGCTGTTTTATCGGTATAACAACATGGAGACGGCGGTCTACGAATTGACCATGGGCGTTACCGGCTTGCTGAAAGCCAGCGTCAGCCTGGTGCAAGCCGTACCGGAGGATCATGCGGAGGATTTGGCGGTGATGGACGAATTGGCGCGGATCGGCGAGCAAAGCTATCGCGACTTAACCGAACGCACACCCGGCTTTTTGGATTATTTCTACGAAGCGACACCGGTGGGCGAAATCGGCGGCTTGAACATCGGTTCGCGGCCTTCGCACCGCAAAAAACTGGATCGCTCGAAAAACTCGGTGCGGGCGATAGCCTGGGTATTCGCCTGGGCGCAATCGCGGCAGACGTTTCCGGCTTGGTACGGCATCGGTTTCAGCTTGGCCAGCTGGTGCGCCGGCAAACCCGAGCGCTTGGAAACGCTGCGCCGGATGTATCGGGACTGGCCGTTTTTCCGCAACCTGCTCAGCAACGCGCAAATGGCATTAAGTAAATCCGACATGAACATCGCCCGCGAATACGCGCAATTGTGCAACGATCCGGAAACCGGCAAACGTGTTTACAACCTAATAGCCGGCGAACATCAGCGCTGCGTGGAGTGGATATTGGAGATAGCCAACGCCGACCGCTTGCTCGCGGAAAACCCGGCCTTGGCGGCATCATTGCAACGCCGCGATGCCTATCTGGGCCCGCTAAACTATCTCCAGGTATTTTTGATCCGGCGACTGCGGGAAATGAATACCGAGAATGCCGCCAACAGTCCGTGGATGAAACCCTTGTTGCGCAGTATCAATGCGATTGCCGCAGGTATGCGCAATACCGGCTGATGTGATTAGCCCGGCCCTGAAATACCGTTCGTCCTAAGCTGGTCGAAGGACTCGCCAAATCAGGCTTAGACAGGCTTAGCCCAAACGGTGAACAGGGCCGGGTTAATAACAAAGGGAAGCCGGTCCGGAGTGAAGTGAATTTAGGTTATTTGTACAATATTTGTCATCAGGACATCGTATAACGAATGCGCCCTTCTCCCCTGAATAGTGAGAAGGGGCTTTTTCGGCAGACTCTAAAAGGGAGGAGAACCATGCAAAAAGCCTACGCATTGGCACACTGGTTGAGAGTAATCATCATTAATACCGGGCGCTGGCTGTTTGAAAACAAGCCTGCCATGGCAATCTTGACCCTGATATTCTTATATAAGTTTGGCGACACCTTGCTACCCTTTCTATGGCACATTCTGCATCTGGCGATCGAAGTAGTCGAAATGCTGGCCGAGCATTTTTTGGAACATGTGTTTGGGGTAACGCCGCGTCAGGCCGAGTTTATTGTGTTTTGGACCGGTCTGACTTTGCTCGGTACCGTGGTTTGGCACTTGTCGTATAAAGCTTATCTCGTGGCCGTGCAAGCATGCGAAGCCGCTTGGCAGAACTGGTGTGAAAAAGCCGGCCCGGCCAAATTACTCGCGACTCTTAAGCTGACACTTTTGTTGGGCATACTCGGCAAGACCATGCTGTTATTCGTTTAAACCGATAGGATTTCGTTACGTATGAGCACCGCCTCAGGATTTAAGGAACACCCGCACCGAAAACAATCGACGCTGACCCTACTGGAGTTTTTATTCGGCTTGCTGGAGATGCACAGCCAAGCCCAAGGACTTACGGAGCGTTTGCTAGAATCAGCCGGCGACGATACTCAGGCAGCGCTGGTCGCTATCGGCGACCATTTGGGCTTGAACATGGAGAGTGTGCTGCTCACACCAACCGCCGCCGCAAATGCCTCCGCCCCGCAAACCCCACTACTAACCAGCCTGTCCGACGGTTACGGCTGGATAGTCCTGTACGGATTTCGCGGCGGCAAAGTCAGAGTGGCTTTGGCCCAAGGTGAGGTCATCGAAGAGCGCCTCGTCAAGCCCGCCGACATCGGTAAATTACTGGGCCGATCCGATGCCGGCATTAGCGAATGGCTGTTAGCGCAAGCTCAGGCGCCGTTTGAGAATGCCGTCAGCCAAGACCATCACGCGCACATGCAGCCATTCCGCCGCTTGCTGGAACTGTTACGCGCCGACCGCCACGATCTCTGGCTATTGTTGGGCTTGGCTTTGGGCTCCGGCTTACTGGCCCTGGCTTCGCCGGTGGCGGTGCAAGCGCTGGTCAATACCGTGGCGATGGGCGGCATGGGTCAGCCTTTAATCGTGTTAGCGACCATCCTGTTTTTCTTTCTAAGCTTCGCCGGCGCGGTCTATGTGCTGGAATCCTATCTGGTGGAAATCGTGCAGCGGCGGATTTTCGTGCGCCTGGCCGCCGACTTGGCCCATCGCTTGCCCAGGGTGCGTAGCGATACCTATGACAGTCAACACGGCGCGGAACTGGTCAATCGCTTTTTTGATGTATTGACCTTGCAAAAAGCAGGTTCGTCGCTGCTATTGGACGGTTTGAGCACAGTGGTGCAAACCTGCGTCGGCCTGATCATGCTGGCCTTCTATCACCCCTTCCTCTTGGCTTTCGATGTGGTTTTGCTATTGGCTATCACAGCGATAGTATTTTTGTTGGGCCGCGGCGCGGTCACGACGGCGATTCAGGAATCCATCAGCAAATATGCCTTGGTAGCCTGGCTGGAAAACGTGGCCGGCAACATCCAGACCTTTAAATTCGGTAACGGTGCAGCGATGGCCGCCAACCGTACCGACCAACTGGCACTGGATTATTTAACAGCCAAACGCCGGCATTATCGGGTGCTGTTGGGCCAAGTGATCGCCTCTGTGGCCTTATATGCCATCGCCAGTACGGCCTTGTTGGCTATCGGCGGCTATCTGGTAATAGATGGCCACTTAACCTTGGGTCAATTAGTCGCAGCGGAACTGATCGTCTCGTCGGCCTTACTGGCCTTGATCAAATTCGGCAAGCATCTGGAAGGCTTTTACGACCTGATGGCCGGCACGGACAAGATCGGTCATTTACTGGATTTGCCTTTAGAAACTTCCGCTGAGCTGGATGCAGAATTCAATGGTCCGGCGTCTTTAACGATCAGCAATTTGAAATTTGGCTTCAATTCGCAGCGGCCATTGTTCGCCGATTTTTCCATGCACGTACAGCCGGGCGAAAAAGTCGCGATTTTAGGTGGCCCCGGCAGCGGCAAAACCGCCCTGGCCTCACTATTAAGTGGGATGCGGCAAGCACAAGCCGGGCAGATACAAATCAACGGTCAGGCTCTGGACGATCTGCGCCTGAGCAGCTTGCGTCAGAACATCGCGGTGGTCAGCCGACTGGAGATTTTTCACGACAGCATGCTGGAAAATGTCCGGCTCGGCGATGCGAACTTGAGCGTCACCGATGTCGAGCGGGCCCTAGCCAAGGTCGGCCTAACCGGCATGGATTTGGATACCGTGATGAGTCCCGGCGGCTCACCGCTTGCCCATAGCCAAGCCATACAAGTCATGTTGGCTAGAGCCATCATCGCCAGCCCAGCCTTATTGATCGTGGATGGCATAGTCGATGGGTTGGATGCCGGGTTGCAGCAGCAGTTGGCACCGGCACTATTTGCCGCCGATGCACCCTGGACGCTATTGCTAATGACTGGATCAACAGAGACGGCCGCACTTTGCCAACGCGTTATTCATTTGCCCGGAGCCGCCCATGACTGATTTACAGATTAGGCTGTCCGCGCTATCGGCGGCCCACACCCCGCGCCTGGTCAGCAGTTTAGCGCGCGCTTGCGTCTGGCTATTTCTGTTGACTCCTCCAGCCCTGCTACTGACACCGTGGCAACAAAACATCAACGGCAACGGCCGGGTCTCGGCCTTTGCACCGCTCGAACGCCAACAGAATTTAGATGCGCCGGTTTCCGGGCGTATCGTCAGTTGGCATGCTAAAGAAGGCACCAAAGTTAAGGCCGGCGATTTGCTGATGGAAATCACCGATGTCGATCCGGAATTGCTGGAACGCCTGCAACAACAACGCGCGGCAGCTGCTGCTAAATTGGCGGCCAAGGAAGCAGAGCTAAAGGCATACCGTCTGCAAATCGACAACTTGATTGCCACCCGCGATTTACAAGTGGCTACCGCGCAATACCGGCTGGATGTGGCCCGGCAACGCGCGCGCTCAGCCAGCGAAGCCATTGCCTCGGCGCGCGCTACGTTGGAAACGGCTAGTGTGCAAACCCAGCGCCTGCAACGCTTGATCGGCGACGGCTTGGTGTCGCAGCGCGATTACGAAGTCGCGCAACGCGACGGCATCGTAGCGCAACGCAGCTTAAACAGCGCCCAAGCCAGTCTGGAAGGTGCATTGGCCGAACAACGCGCCGCCGAAGCGGAAATCGGCCGGATTCGTGCTGATGCCCAAGCCCGAATCGACTCGGCGACAGCCTCGGCCAACAAAACCCAAAGCGAACTGGAAGACAGCCGCAGCAGCCTGTTAAAAAGCGAAGTGGATGTGTCCCGGCAGCAGTCGCAACAAATCAGAGCGCCGCGCGACGGCAGCATCCTCAGACTGCTGGCCAATCCCCAGAGCGACATCGTCAGACAAGGCGATCCGCTGCTGGTATTGGTGCCGGACATGGATGTGAAAGCCGTGGAACTCTGGGTGGACGGCAATGACGCCGTCTTGATCACCCCAGGCCGGCATGCGCGTCTGCAATTCGAGGGCTGGCCGGCCTTGCAATTCGCCGGCTGGCCGGAAGTGGCCGTAGGCACCTTCGGCGGTTTGGTGGCTTTTGTGGATTCTACCGACGACGGCAAAGGCAAATTTCGGGTGCTGATCGTACCCGATCCCAATGACCGGCCCTGGCCGACTGAACGCTTCGCCCGCCAAGGCGTGCGGGTAAAAGGCTGGGTGTTGTTGAACCGGGTAACGATGGCCTACGAACTGTGGCGTCAACTGAATGCCTTTCCGCCGCAAATGACTACGGAAGCGCCAGCAACCGATCTGGTCAGACAAAAATTGAAATAAGCGCTTATGAATCGTTTTGCATCCCGTCACCACCACACAGGGGCTACGGCCAAGCAGTTGCAGGCCTGCGGGCGGCGCATCGGCACAATATTGCTGATACCTTTACTGGTCAGTTGCGGACAGTATCTCGATACCAGCCCCGACCGTAAACTCGTGAAGCGGGTGGAAGAACGTCTGAATCCCGATGAGGGTTTGCCGCTACCGGCCATTTCGCAGTTGCCGCCGCAAACCGTGGAGCAGGCCTTGCCCAAGTTTAAGGAAGGCCGGCCAAAATCGGCGACCATCCTGCCCCCGCCCAGCGCGGCTAAACCCGAGTTACCCAAAGTAGCGCCGGAAACTAGCAAGCAGCTATCCATCTCGGACGTGCGCAGCATGGCTTTAGAAAACAATTTGGACCTGAAGATCGCCCAGGCCGACCCGAAAATCGCTGCCACCGCGGTTAGCGAAGAAGAAGCCAAATTCGACGATTTGATCTTTGCCAAGGCCAAATACGGTAAGAAAAACACACCCGCGCAAAATCTGGATGTGGTCAGTTTCACCCCGGTCGATCCCACTTCGCCGCTGAAGAATGAAATCGACAAACTCACCGCCGTGCCGCAGGAGACCGAAGTATTGGACATGGAAGCCGGCATCGTCATCCCATTGCGTACCGGCGCAAAAGTGACCGTCAGCTCGCCGTTCGACGGCAAACGCCAGTTTCGCGGCGTCGCTTCCGACCAATATCAAAATGCGCTGCGCTTCTCCATCAGCCAGCCCTTGCTGCGTGACGCCGGTATTTCCAATAACGTAGCAGGGATCCGCATCGCCCGTTACGAACAACAAGCGGTAGACGTAAAAACCCGCTTGCAGGCGATTCGAGTGTTGGCGATGGTCGAACGCGCATATTGGAGCCTGTATGTCGCCTGGGGCGAGTTGGACGTGCGCCGCCAACAGTACGAAAACGCCTCGAACAACCTGAACATGGTGAGAAAACGGGTGGCGGAAGGTTTGACCGCCAGCGTGGAAATCAACCGTGCGGAAATCGGCGTGGCCGAACGCCTGGAGTCGCTGATCATCGCCGAAACCAGCTTAAAAACCCGCCAGCGCCAGCTGAAATTATTATTGAACGCACCCGGTCTGGACCTGGACTCGCAAACCCTGCTGATCCCCGATACCTCGCCGACCCTGCTGGAATTTAATCTGGACCGCGAGCAGCTGGCACAACGCGCCTTGGACGGCCGTTTGGAATTGCTGGAACTGGAATTAAAGCTGGCCGCCGATTTGACCAAAATCGATTATCTCAGCAATCAAACCTTGCCGATGTTCATGCTGGATTACAACTACGCCGCGCTGGGCCGCGACACGTCGTCCTACGGCGGCGCTTTCGATCAGACCTTGAGCGGCAATTATTCGGATTGGTCGGTGGGCTTACGCGTGGAAATCCCACTTAGTAACGAACTGCGCCGGGCGCGTCTGGACCGGGCCGTGCAGGAGCGCATGCAGCGTCTGACCACCCAACAACTACGCGAATTGAGCGTACGCCGGGAAATCTACGACTCACTGGATCAAATGAGCCAGAACTGGCAACGCATTTTAGCCACCCGCCAAAACGTGGTGCTGGCCGGCTTGAATTACGATGCCGAGCTCAAGCAATTTAAGGAAGGCTTGCGCACCATGACGGAGGTGCTGGAAACCCTAACTAGGCTTGGCGAGGCTCAGCTGCGCGAAGTGCGGGCCATCGGCGACTATCAAGTGTCGATGATAGATTTGGCGTTTGCTACCGGCACCTTGCTGGGGCATAGCCGGGTGGATTTGGGCCTGAACACCACCCCTCATTAGGTGCTAGGTAAGCGATAAAAGCAGCGCGTTTACCGCTTACTGATTTGCAGCTAAGGGGCAGCTGCTAGTGATGACAACCTGAGCCATGGATATGGCCGTGGGCCACTTCATCGGCTGTCGCCGGCCTGACATCGATAACTTCCACATCAAAGGTCAAGTCTTCGCCGGCTAAAGGATGGTTACCGTCGATGGTAACATCGTCGCCGTCGATTTCGACGATGGTGATGATGCCGGGGCCGTGGCTAACGTCGGCATGAAACTGCATGCCAATATCGATATCCATACCGTCGAACATTTTTTTGGATACCACTTGGATCATTTCTTCGGACACTTCACCGTAAGCCTGATCGGCCGCTATAGTGACGTTGAATTTATCGCCTGCTTGCTTGCCGTGTAAAGCAGCTTCCAAACCCGCAATAATGTTGCCCGCGCCATGCAAATACAACAACGGCTCTTCGCCTCTGGAACTATCCAGCTGCTCACCGTCTTGGTTGGTTAAGGTATAATGGATGGAAACAGCCGTTTTGTCTGTGATTTGCATAAGCGTCTTCGCTGGATGAAAAAAAGCCGACATCATATAACCTTTTCCCCGAAAAAACATGTCACGCTGGCGACCGCCCCGCCCTAAATCTTCGCCGTACATCACCGCCGAAGGCTATCGCACCCTAGAAACCGAGCTAAAACAGCTCTGGGAACGGCGTAAAGATGTCACCATTGCGCTGTCAGCCGCTGCCGCAGAAGGTGATCGCTCGGAGAACGCCGAGTATATCTACCGGAAAAAGGAACTGCGGGAAATTGACCGGCGCATTCATTATCTCCAAAAACGTTTGCCATCTTTGACCGTGGTATCCGAGAAGCCGGCCAATCGTAATCAAGTGTTTTTCGGCGCCTGGGTGACTTTGGAATCGATGGACGGGCAGGAAATCACTTATCGCATCGTCGGTGCTGACGAAATTGACACCACCGGCGGCTTGATCAGCCTAGACTCGCCTTTGGCGACGGCCTTATTGAAGAAGATGCTGGACGACGAAATAACCGTCCGACACGCCGAGCAAGAAACGCGTTATTACATCACCGCCATTCGTTACTGAAATAGCATGAGTAAACAAGCCTCGTTTGCCCGTTTAAAGTGGTTTGTCTTCATTCTGTTATTGACTATTGTCGAAATTGGTCCGGTTCCGCTGATGGGTTTGACCCTGCTTTATATCGTGGCCTTTCGCCCACGCTGGTTCAAGGACTTGGTCGACCGAATTTATTCATGACAGAACCGCAATACCTGTTTGTCTACGGCACACTGCGCCGAAGCCGTCAAAATCAAATCCAACACCCGTTTCTCGCAGATTGCGATTACATCGGCGATGCATTTATCCACGGCGAACTATACGAAATTGATGCTTATCCGGGCGCTATTGCTGGCGGAACAAAGCTGGTCAAAGGCGAACTGTATCTGATGCAAAACTCCGAGCACACGCTGTCGGCTCTGGATATTTACGAAGAATGCGCTTCAGATTTTCCGCAGCCGCACGAATATATCCGCCGTGAACTACAGGTAAGTTTGCCGGATGGACAATCCGTTTTGGCTTGGACCTATCTTTACAATCGTCCCGTGAACGAACTAATGCGCATCCACAGCGGCGACTACCTAAACTATTTGCAGGAACACACATGATCAGCATTATCCAGCGCGTGACCCAAGCCAAAGTCACGGTAAACGGTATCGACATCGGCGTGATCGGCACCGGCATCATGGCGCTGGTAGCGGTCGAAAAAACTGATACGCCCAAGCAAGCCGACCGCTTGCTGGAGCGGATTTTGAATTACCGAATCTTTGCGGATGCAGACGACAAAATGAATCTGAGTTTGCGCGATATTCAGGGCGGCCTGCTCCTGGTACCGCAATTTACCCTGGCAGCCAATACCGATACCGGCAACCGGCCCAGCTTTGCTTCGGCGGCCCCGCCGGAATTGGGCCGGGAATTATTCGGATATTTGCAACAGCGTGCGCAGGAGACCTACCCGGCTAGCCAGTTCGGCGAATTCGGCGCAGATATGAAAGTAGCATTGATCAACGACGGCCCGGTAACTTTTACATTACGTTGCCAGGGAATATAGCTCAGCAACCAATTTTTGGCATCGATTTTCCTACCTTCTCACTGATCCATCGCCAGCAAACACCCCAAACCGAACTTTCAGGAACCAAAAATAAACTGTGTTAAATAACACAATTTATTTGCCTAACGTGCACCTTACCCCTACAATTGCGCCTCCTTTATCACCAACCGAGAAATACATATGAAAATTCAACATTTGCTCATCGCCTTAACCTTGCCGGCTTTGCTGACCCTGACGGGCTGCGAATCCGCAAAACCGGTCGAAGCAACTGCTGAGCCTGCGGTAGTGGCGCCAG
>Ga0123393_1075486_pt1 | contig 20147 bp, 14 predicted proteins | sample T6HHNH4metaT_FD_89921 | JGI IMG/M metagenome (GOLD analysis project Ga0123393, IMG submission 89921) | Methane-oxidizing artificial microbial communities from Washington, USA to study methane cycling - T6-HHNH4 metaT (Metagenome... | ecosystem: Engineered > Modeled > Simulated communities...
GAAATGGAACGGCGGTTGGACGGTCGCGATGTAGGGCTTGAGCCGAGTGGCGACGACAGCGAAGATCATGTGCAAGCGCCTATCGCTTATCTGGAACAACACGGTGCCGATCCGGCTTTATTGTTGGAAAACAGCGACTGGGAAGACCGTAAGGAAGAATTACTGATGGATGCCATGGCCGGTTTGGACGACAGAAGTCGCGATATTCTGGCTAGCCGCTGGCTGGTTGAAGAAAAAGCCACGCTGCACGAATTGGCGGATCGTTATCAAGTCTCAGCCGAGCGTATCAGGCAGTTGGAACAAAATGCCATGAAAAAGCTGAAAGCAGCGGTGAGCTTGGCGGCGTAAAAAAATGTTTGGCATTTCTGAAAAAATCAGTATAATGCTGCTTTCTTTGCCGGGGTGGTGAAACTGGTAGACGCGCCGGATTCAAAATCCGGTTCCGAAAGGAGTGTCGGTTCGATTCCGACCCTCGGTACCATCTACCTTTTATGGTAGTCAAAGAAATTTTAAAAACCCGCTAAGCCGCAAGGCTTAGCGGGTTTTTTATTTTTGGCGTCTTATATTTCGTCAAAACCCCCTCCATCCAAGAGGTACTGGCATGCCAGCTCCCAAATCTAAACACATCGATCCCACCCGCAAAATATCGACCTTGAAGGCGCTTTGGCCGTTTATTCGTCCCTATCGAGGCCGTATGTTTCTGGCTTTTTGCCTTTTGTGCCTCGGCTCGGCAACAATTTTGTTAGTGCCTTTGGCATTCCGCGACCTGATCGATTTTGGTTTTGGGCAGCGACAGGCTGAGCAAGGCGGTTTGTTGGGTTCGCTGAGCATGGATGGCCACTTTCTTGCTCTATTTGGCTTAGCCTGCCTGTGGGCTGTGACTATAGCCGCACGCTATTACACGGTCAGTTGGGTTGGCGAACGGGTGACGGCGGATTTGCGCAGCGCGGTTTACGAGCGGGTGTTGGCCCAGTCGCCGCAGTTCTTCGAAACCTTGCAAACCGGGGAAGTGTTGTCCCGACTGACAGGCGATACCACGCTGATCCAGACCGTGGTAGGTAGTTCGATATCCATGGGTCTGCGCAGTTTATTCCAGTTTGTCGGCGGCATGATCATGCTGGCGGTGACCAGCTTGCATCTGTTCTCGCTGATATTGGGGTTGATGATCTTGCTGACTTTACCGATATTGGCAATGGGTCGGAAAGTTAAAAAGCTGTCGCGGGAATCGCAGGATAAGATTGCCGATGCCTCGGCGTTAGCCGGCGAGATCCTCAATGCTGTACCTACCGTCCAAGCATATAATCAGGAGCGCCGCGAAGCGAACCGCTTTAAAGAGCGCGCCGAAATCAGTTTTCTCACCGCTGTCCGCCGCAGCCGCTTTCGCTCCGCATTGACGGTGATTGTCATCACCGCCGTGATGGGTTCCATTATTTTCGTGTTGTGGATAGGCGCCAATCAGGTAAACGCCGGTATTATGACCGGTGGGCAACTGGCTTCGTTCGTACTCTATGCCACGCTGGTGTCCAGTGGGGTCAGTACCATAGCCGAAGTCTGGGGCGATGTGATGCGGGCAACCGGCGCAACCGGACGCTTGCTGGAACTGCTGCATGCCGAGCCGGCGATAGTCGATACCTTGACTCCCCAGTCATTGGTGGGCGGCGCCAAAGCGGCGATTCAATTTCAGCAAGTCAGCTTCAGTTACCCGTCACGCTTACAAATCTCCGCGCTAGATAGTATTGATTTAAGCATTGCCGTAGGGGAGAGCGTCGCCTTTATCGGTCCGTCCGGTGCCGGCAAGACCACACTGTTTCAATTATTATTGCGTTTTTACGATGTCACCCACGGCACCATCCGCCTAAACGGTCAGGATATTCGTCACCTATCCTTGCAGGAATTGCGTGGCAAAATTGCCATCGTGCCGCAAGACGCTGTGATTTTCTCGACCTCCGCATTGGAGAATATTCGTTACGGCAGGCCCGACGCCAGCGACGAGGAAGTTATCGCGGCCGCGCAATTGGCCCAGGTGGGGGAATTCATCGACCGCTTGCCTGACGGTTACCAAACCTTTCTCGGCGAGCGCGGTACGCGCCTGTCCGGCGGCCAACGCCAGCGTATCGCCATCGCCCGGGCTATTCTGAAAAACGCCCCCCTGTTGTTACTGGACGAGGCTACCAGCGCCCTGGATGCGGAGTCAGAAGTATTGGTGCAACAGGGTTTGAATGCGGCGATGCGAGGACGCACCACCTTGATTATCGCGCACCGCTTAGCAACCGTGAATAAAGTCAGCCGCATCGTGGTGTTGGATCAGGGACGCATCGTCGAAATCGGCTCGCCAGAGGATTTACGAAAACAAAGCGGACTGTATGCCAGATTGGCAAACTTACAGTTTGACGTGCAATAAGCTCGGATAGCGCCGCAACCTGACGCGACCGAGTAGCTGGCTTGTCCGTGAGGCGCAAGACGTATTGAGATAAACTCCGCTTTTTCAATTTATACTGTCGGCGGAGAATGGATTCTATCTTCCCAGTTACCGCCGCCCGCCAAGTCCAGCCATGCACGACAAAATATTCAAATTCATTCAAGACGATATTTGGCTGCTGCACGAGCAAGATCTGCCTTATCTCCAAGAAAAACTGATCAAGTATTTAAAAATCGTTATTTTGTCCTTGCAAAGTTTCGGTCTCGATCTTTGCCAACTACGTGCCTCCGCGTTAACTTTGTACAGCATCTTGTCGATAGTGCCGGTCATTGCCATGTTGTTTGGCATTGCCAAGGGCTTTGGCTTTGAAACCATGCTGGAGCAAGAACTGTTGCAGCGTATGCCGGAGCGAGATGCGTTGGTGGTGCAACTAATCGGTTTTGCGAAAAACCTGCTGGACAGCACCAAGGGCGAAGTGGTGGCAGGGATAGGTATTGTTGTGCTGTTTTGGACCATCATCAGCTTGATAGGCAATATCGAAGAGTCTTTCAACTACATCTGGAAAATCGGCAAGAGCCGGTCCTTGGGCCGTAAATTTAGCGATTATTTATCTCTGATGCTGTTGGCGCCGGTGTTGCTGATCGCCGCCAGTAGCATCACCGTCTTTGTCAGTACGCAAATTACCTGGTTTATTACCGTCATTCAATTGCCGGCGTTCGCCAGCTGGTTGGTGGTTAAGGCGCTGAGTTTGTCGCCGGTCTTGCTGATGACCGCCTTGTTTTCCTTCACGTTTATTTTTATGCCCAATCAAAAAATAAGCTTTCACGCCGGTATTCTAGCCGGCGTGGTGACAGGGGTTAGCTATCATCTGTTGCAATGGGCGTATTTGAGCTTGCAGATCGGCGTGTCGAGTTATAACGCCATTTACGGTAGTTTTGCAGCGTTACCCTTATTTGTGGTTTGGCTGCAAAGTTGTTGGATGATTGTGTTATTCGGCTGCGAGATGGCGTTTTATACCCAAAACTATCAAACCTATCGCAACAACAACCGCTTTGCGCATTTGAGTTTTGCCATGAAAAAGCTGGTGGCCCTGCAAGTTATGCATCTGATAGTCAAAAATTTTAGTCAATTGCATGCGCCTTTAAGTGCTGCCGAGATTGCCGGTAAGCTGGCTATACCCATTGCGATTGTTCAGGATGTGCTGGCGAAATTATTGCTGAGCCGCCTAATTGCCGTGCTGAAAGAACCTGAAGACAGCGACGAGGTCTATCTGCCAGCCGTAGATATTCATATCCTGACCATCAGCTTTGTGATCAACGCGCTGGAGCAATGCGGGCAAAACCAGTTGCCGGAGGCCAATCAGCAGCCGCTGCTGATCGACGCTGTCGAAAGCTTCAAAAGCATGATAGAAGCATCCGAGCGTAATCAGCTGCTAAAAGACATTTGAAACAGTCGGTGACATCAGTTCTAAAGCGCTAACATCGCAGATTGCGCCTGATTTCAGTTCATTGAAAGCCAGTGCAACATTTGCAGCAAGTTGCAAAGCAAGTGAATCGCTTCTTGGTGCTCAGCGAGCTCGAATTCTGACATAACCCCGAAAGTTAGTTTTTGTGTTTGTAACAGTGCAAAAAAGCTTTTGCATCATTTTTTGATGCTGCATTTTTTGTGGTTCTCGCACCGCTGATATATACCAATAAATAATATTAAGTGGTATAAATATCCGATCAGATCAACAAAGGTTTGCCATGCAAAAAAACACAAGCGTTACACTTGGCACGCACTTCGAGCAGTTCATTGCTCAACAAATTAGCAACGGTCGCTATGGTTCTGCTAGTGAAGCAATCCGGGCAGGCTTACGCCTGCTGGAAGAGAGAGAAGCAAAGCTATCAGCCTTACGTCTTGCGCTTAAGCAAGGTGAAGAAAGCTGAGCGGCTGATTATTCATTGAAAGGTTTACTCGAAGAACTCGACAGTGAAAGTCACCACTGATGCCGGGATTTCTACTTACCAACGCCGCCAAAGCTGATTTAAAGAACATTGGTCGTTATACTCAGTAAACATGGGGCATTGAACAGCGAAACCGTTATTTAACTTTGCTCGATCAAAGCTTTCACGATTTGATGACAAATCCGCTCATTGGGCGAGACTGTAGCGAGATTCTCCCCGGCCATCACAAGCTTCCTGTCGGCAAACACCTTGTGTTTATCGTCAAAAAGAACCCAATCAGATTGAAATTGTCCGTGTTCTTCATTCGCACATGGATAGCGAAACCCATCTAATCGATTAATATAAAAGAAGCGAACTTTGATGCTCGGTTGGGATGACTAAACGGAAATAAAAGACGTTTTTCCGTCTGAACAGGTAAGGAATTTTGCCCATAAAAAAAGCCCCTTTTGTGACAGTGTTTTTTGATACACACCGTTATTTGGGGCTTTAAAATTGAAAAACTTCATGTTTCTCAATAAGTTAAAGAAAGAGTCAATCGAACAATCCTCTGTATGCCATAACTATCAAGGCCTGTAAGAATTGAAATTATAAATATACCGTCAAAAATACCGTCACATGATCAATGTTGCCCCGGATTTTTTCATCTAATTCGCTTCAAGCCTTCCCGTTGATCCCTTAAGTAGGCTCTGGCTCGTTTCAGTACAGCCTGAAATTGCGCCGCTCCAGTGTAAGCATTCATAGACGATGTGGCTTTGCCTTCCGCTGTCCTGGGGCCGGTGGCTTTATCCCATGGTCGCCAGTGCCGTATTGCTTCCGATTGTTTCTTGCGCCGTTCCGCTGTCCAACCGTTCGCCATCGATCACCTCCAATAGTTCGTTTGATTGATTCTTGATTTCTTCCGCGTGCGGAGTCTGAGCCGGTACACCGTTGTTAATCTGCTGCGGGCCGTTCGAGATATTGGCCTGTTTCGCATAGACAACCGGCGGGTTTTTGATATTGCTTAGTGTCTCCAGCGTTTGCCGGCATTGGCTTTGCGCTTTTAATGCCATCCGCATAAACGCTTCATAGTTTTTCAGATATTCCTGATTGATTGCGCGCCGCGATAGATTCACGAAAACGGATTGTAGCGCCTGGGCCTGCCCCATCAGCATTCCTTCGCAGCGTTTCATATCGCCGGCGTTCACTTTCTCGATGCTATCGACCAATTCATCCACCAAGTCATTGATGTCGTGGTCGCCAAACATCTTGGTGTATTCCGTAACCACGGCGGCGGCATTTGCGCTGGGGCGTAAAGCAACCTTCGCCAAAGCTTTTGCAGTGTCTTTGTCTACCGCCGGCGAAGATGCAGCTTTATTAGCCGATTTCTTTTTGGTTGCCATTTGGGTTCCTCTAGTCTGATTTGTCATCGCCTAACCATGCGCCAATGTCGGGCCGCCCGCCTGCCGCTGCCTTTATTGCTGCTGGTTTCCTGCATTTTTAAACGATGGCATATGGTAAATAATAGGTACATCCCGCATAGTGAACACCCAAGGCTATTTTTAGACAAGCTAAGTCATTGATTGTTGGTGTTTTGCGTTCATATTATGAACACCTGTTCACTATACGGCATGACTTGTTCAGCATACGGCATGAAGCGTTCATATGATGAACAAGCAAATCAATTTTGTGGCTGCCAGTTCCGCCACTCATCGGTAGACTTGTGGTCGTTAAACTCGCGGAAAGTCAGCCGCCATTTTCGCGCTAATTGCTTGCTGAAATGGCCTTCCAGCATCAGTTTGATAAAGCCGTGGCTTTCCAGTTCTCTAAAGGCTTCGTGCGCCTTACCCCGGCAACAGCCTATGCGCTTTTGTGCTTCGGAAATGCTGTAGGCGATAGGTTCGTACATTCGCCAATGGGTTTGCATCAGGATCAACAATTTCACCGCATTGCCGCTTAAATCCTGATAAGCGGCAGAACGGATCATATCGACATCTTGGGCGATATAAGCCTTTTTCTTCAGCTTTGCCGCCATGCCTAACCGCCTAGAATCTTAACCCTAGCGCCTACAACACCATCCAGGGCCGCTTTCGCGGCTTGGTAAATGTCTTTGTAAGGCTGTTGGCTTTCCATGCCCTCGGTCAAGGCTTGGGCTGCTGTCAGTTCGGCCAGTTCCAGGGTTTTAAGCTGTACCGCTGTCAATAACGCTCTGATTTCGGTCGCCTGCGGTTCGATGATGACCAGGGCTTTATAAACGGCGTTCGTGATGATTGAGAAATAGCGGTCGGCGTTCTGGCTGCCTTGGCCCCGCGCATAGTCGGCAAACTGTTGAATGGCATCGGTCAAAATTCCCCTGCTATCTTTGCCGGACAATCGCGCCACCTGATAAGCCAGGGTTTCACGCTCTTTCGCTTGCCGGTCAAGTTGGCGACGTACTCGCAAGAATTCATCAACCAACCGCTTTTGACCTTCCCGGGATTTACGCCCGCCGATGAACGGCATAGCTTTTAAGAATCCTGCTTCGTTGAGTTCAAAACAGCGATATTGCCGGCCTAATTTTTGATAGGTTCGTTCCTTGCATTCAAGGAGCGATAGCGTGCCATCTAACAGCAAACTATCTAGCGTTTGCAGTACGTTGTCATGCCGCCGGCCAAACTCGTTTGCAATCTCGCGGCTATCGACACTGACTTGATTGCTGCCGCCGTGAATAATTAGTTGGATTGAGCTGTGGGCTGCTTGGTTATCTGCGGCTGATTTGGCTAATGCTTTCATGCTGCACCGTCCACACTGTCCAGCAAGGCCAGAATATCGGCTTTCCTCCAGGCGGTGGTTCTCTCGCCTAGCTTGACGGGTTTGGGATATTTGCCGGATTTAACGCCAGCCAGGAAAGTTGAGCGGCCAACCGGTAACAGTGGTTCAATGCCGCGTTTACGATCCCCGATGATTTGCCAGATCCTCAGATAGCCAACGGCTAGCTGCGCTGTAGTGAGTTGTTTCATTTGTCCAACCTTGTTCAGTAAATAACAAGGTTAGGTTATGTGGTGTTGCTGGCGATTTGTTGAACAGGGAAACGAAACTATGTTTTTGTCTATTTAGTTTCCTTCATCATCCTGTTGATAGCCGTGCTCGTACTTAATAGCATTTATTGATGAAATGATTCTTCGGCGGTCAGAAGCGTCAGAAAGCCCTTTAGCTAGCTTTTCAAGTTCGCTCAATATAGATTCATCACTACTTGCTACAACTGGTTTTTTATCTAAATGCGAATGAGCGGGCTGAGTTATTTCATTAGCTCTAAATGCGGTTAAAACTTGGTGAGCAACAATTGCCGAGTTTTTCTCTTGATGGGCTAAGGTTTTAGCTCTATTGTCATTTTGCCGCCTAATATCGGCTTGCTGGGATGCTTTAATAAATAGATTATCGGTTGCAGTGTTCATTACCGATCTATTTTCAATTGACGGCCATCCTAATCTAACCAAATCACTAATAATCGCTACTGTCGGTTTTTTTGCAAACGAATAACAAAACTCTTCGGAAAGCTTATAAATTAGCCATCTAACTACAGGATTTCCCTTTGCCGTAATTCCATAAGGCGGCATCTCTTCGGCGTTCCATTGTGAAATTGCAGTGAGTCCTTTTAAAAAATCGGGATTCTTTGCGTCATCTGGATACAGCGTTTGATGTGGTAATACATCGAGAAGCTTTGCCGCATAGCTTGACGATTTTTTTATAGAGGTTGGTGCGCAATATGGAGCACCTTTAAGTTCGAACAATGCTACATAAGAACGTGCCACAAATGCGGAAAACTCAATTTCGCTAAGCTTGCCACCAATAAATTCTCGCTTATTCCAAGTATTGAACGCTGGACAATTTACGCAAATATAGAACCATTCCGTATTTGATTTGCCTGATCGACTAGCTTTCTGAAAAGTTCTTATTTTGTCCGCTAAAGCCAACGCTTCAACCGGCAAATCAATATCAATCAGTGAACTTATAGACAATCAACACCTCGTCAAAGCGCAAATCGTCCGAAAGGATTAACCGGAAACGGGGGACGAATCCCGCTTGTTGCCCCGTCGGGCTATCCGGTTAAATTCGATTATATCAGTGCCTAGCCGTTTTTCCTGAACTGTATCACCTGCGCGCCGGCCTTCAAGCCGTCCAAGTAATCCGCCCAGCTTTGCATCATCTTCCGGCGCTCGGGTAAGTGTTGCGCGCGATTGTAGGCCGCCTTTACCCTGTTGCGCTCGGCATGGGCAAGCTGGCGCTCGATCATGTCGGAATGGTAGCCTTGTTCATGCAACAGGGTGCTGGCAGTGGTGCGGAAGCCGTGGGCGGTATGTTGGCCTTGATAACCCATGCGCCGAATTGCCGCGCCTATGGATTCTCGGCTAATATGGGGTTCATTGCCTTTTTTGCCTTGGTTGCTGGCGAACACATAACGGCTTGAACCGGTAAGCGGATAAATATCACGTAATAAGGCAATGGCTTGTGTGCTGAGCGGTACGATATGCGCGTCTTTCATTTTCATTTTATCGGCAGCAATGCGCCATTCTGCGGCGTCCAAGTCAAATTCCGCCCATTCTGCCGCGGCAAGGTTTGCAGGTCTGGCAAATATCAGCGGTTGGAGCTGTAGCGCGGTTCTAACGACAAAATTCCCGGTGTAAGCGTCAATATCCCTGAGCAGCTCGGCCAATGATTTTGGCTCTGTAATGGCGGGAAAGTGGCCGCGATTAGGCGACGGTAGCGCGCCGCGTAAATCGGCGGTTACATCGCGTTCAGCTCGGCCTGTGGCGATACCGTAACGGATGGCTTGACCGATAAATTGCTTGGTTCTGCCTGCGGTTTCCAGTGCGCCACGATCCACAATGCGGCGTAAGGTCGCCAATACTTCAACAGCGGATAGGTCTTTAAGCGGCCTATTGCCAAGCCATGGAAAAACATCACGCTCGAAACATTGCTCTAAGTGAGCAAAGTGGCTAGCGCTCCATTTCTTCCGGTTGGCTTCCATAAATTCTTTAGCAACGGCGGCCAGGGTGTTTTCGGTACTGCCGGCTTTTTCAATCTTGCGGGTAATGCCGGGGTCGATACCGTCAGCGATTTGTTTTTTGGCGGTATCTCGTCTGTCTCTGGCTTGTTTTAGGCTTGTGTCTGGATAGACACCAAGAGCCAGCGTTTTTCGCTTGCCTGTAAAGCGGTAATCCAAGCGGAAATATTTGCCACCATTGGGATTGACCAATAGGTACATACCTCTTTCGTCGGGTATTTTGTAAGGCTTCTCGGTGGGTTTAGAGTTTTTTATGGCGGTATCGGATAGCGGCATGACGGTATCTCCTTCCAAGCTTGGCGATATACCGTCATTTGTACCGTCTTGAATGACGGTATGTCAATAGTCCTTGTTGTATCTCATTGGACAATAAAAAACCCGCTAAGCCAGATAACTTGCGGGTTTTAAGTCTTCTTTGCATCTTGGTGGATGCTTAATTGGCGGAGAAAGAGGGATTCGAACCCTCGATACGTTGCCGTATACACACTTTCCAGGCGTGCGCCTTCGACCGCTCGGCCATCTCTCCTAATAGATTTTTTTGGGCCAATCCGCGGATGTAGTGCTTCAGAAATTGATCGCTTCAGAGCTTAATCTGCTTTTGTCGCCGTGATAGCGACTGCCCAATTCCGACTAGGATAATGGATACGCGGTCATTTTGCAATTCAGGCGAGTATTTTCTCGGTTATTAACTTGGCCCCTGAGTTCTCCGCAGTTGTTACTTCCCTAAAAGGCAATCCAATTTTTAGCGTCTGAGCCGCGGCTACTTGGGCACGGTTGATGATGTTCTGTCGGCGATGAATAAATGGTTGAATTTTGCTCTTCAGTGGATCATGAACTAAGTTTGCGCACGGGTTTGCTTTGGATTTTATTGGAGGGTGAACTTATTTTTTGTCTATAGCCTATCGGGGTGAGTGGGGGAGCCATATGAACGATATTTGTATTTCAAACGAAAAACCAAAAATTCTGATCGTCGATGATGTTCACGAAAACCTGCATACCTTGCTCAATATTTTGCGGCTAGATTATGCGGTGATGGCGGCTACTTCCGGTGAAAAAGCCCTGGAGATAGCCCGGCGCGCGCCAGCGCCTAATTTGATTTTGCTGGATATAAAAATGCCGGAAATGGACGGATACCAGGTGTTGCAAGCTCTGCGTGGTGATTCGGCAACGGCTGAAATCCCGGTCATTTTTGTCACTGCCGCGGCCGAAGCCGGCGATGATATTAAGGGTATGGCATTGGGCGCCGACGACTATTTACTCAAGCCAGTGGTGCCCGAGTTGCTTATGGCTCGGGTTAGACTGCATTTGGAGCTGGCCACCTATCGGAAACGCTATGGCAGACTATAATCGTTGGGGTCAATTGGCAACGCTAGTCTAACTATTTCCCTGGACGATGAACAAAGACAAATCCCTATCGCTCAATCCCAGGCCGACTATTTTGGTGGTAGATGATCTTCCCGAAAATATCCACGGTTTACTCGAAGCACTTAAGGATGATTACGGCATTATGGTGGCAACAGAAGGCATGCGCGCGGTGGAGTTGGCGCAAGGCCCGACGCCGCCTGATTTGGTATTGCTGGACGTCAGAATGCCGGGTATGGATGGCTATGAGGTTTGTAGGCGGCTTAAGAGCGATCCTAGAACCGCGGGGATACCCATCCTCTTTGTGACGATAGTCGAAGCGTCCATCGAAAAAATTCGCGGTTTTTCGATGGGCGCCGCCGATTTTATTACCAAGCCGTTCGACATCGATGAAGTAAGGGCCAGGGTCAAAACGCATCTGGAACTGAGCCGCTTACGCCGCGCTCTGGAAGGTCGGGTCAAACGTCTGAACGAATACCGGCATGCCACGGATGTGTCCAATATCGTATTCCGGACCGATCCGCATGGCGTGATCACCTTTGTAAACGATGCCTTTGTGCAAACCTACGGTTACACCCGCGAGGAAGTGATTGGCAAAACCAGTCGGATTCTCAAAGATCCCGACGCGGCTCCCGGTCTGCATAGAGAATTATGGAACACGATTCTAGGCGGAGCAATCTGGCGCGGCACCTACAGCAACCTGACTAAAAGCGGCGAGGTGATTTACATCAACAACACCATCGTGCCCATCCTCGACGCCGACGGCGCGATTCGCGAGTTTATCTCCACCAGCGTGAATGTCACTCATTTAATCAAACAGGAAGAGTTGATTCGGGAACAGACCACGGACGCGTTAACCGGTTTGCCCAATCGAGTGAAATTGATGCAGGATTTGGCAAATGCCGAGCAATCGATGCTGGGTATGATCAATATCGATCAATTCAAAGCCATCAATGATTTTTACGGTTTGCGCAACGGCGATAAAGTCTTGTTGGAAATTGGCGAGCGTTTGCAAAAAATGAGCTGCGCCGATGCGCAGGCTTATCGCATCGGCGGCGATTTGTTTGCGTTGCTCTCAAAAAACGGTGGCGATCCGGGTGGTTTCGAGCAATTGATAGACAGAATTATCAAGCATTTGGAATCGGAAGCGATCGACTGCGGTGAAGACAAGATTAATATCCGCGTGACGGCCGGCATCTGTTCAGGTGCCGACAATCCTTATACGCATGCGGCCCTGGCCTTGGAGCGCGCCAGAATCGAACGTCGGGATTATTTGATATATACCGATCAGATGCAGATCAAATCGCACTACAAGGACAACATCCATTGGAGCCAGAAGATTCGCAGTGCCTTGGCCGACGGCCGTATCGTGCCTTTTTATCAACCTATCGTCGACAATCGCAGCGGCAAAGTCGTCAAATACGAAGCCCTGATGCGGATGATAGACGAAGACGGCAACGTGATTCCGCCCAGCTTTCTCGGGGTCGCAAAACGTACCCGGCAATATACCGCCTTGACTCGCACCATGATCGAACAAGTCGTGCAAGCCTTGCCCGACTCGGAGGAGGAGATGAGTATCAACCTAACGGTAGAGGATATTATCGATGCCAATACTGTGAGCTTTATTGCCGAGAAACTCTCTCAGCCCGGCGTCGGTTCGCGCATTGTGTTGGAGATCACCGAATCTGAAGGTATCGAAAGTTACGAGGACGTGCGCGAGTTTGTTAATCGTATGAAAGGCTATGGTTGTCAATTTGCCATAGATGATTTCGGCAGTGGCTATTCCAACTTCGTGCATTTATTGCGGTTAAAGATCGATTATTTAAAGATCGACGGCTCCATCATTATGAATATTATCGACAATCCCGATTCTGAAGTGATTGCTCGTGTCATCGTCGATGCTGCGCGACGCTTGGGCATGCGCACCGTTGCCGAGTTTGTGGGGAGTGCGGAGATCCAAGCCAAGGTCGTTGAGCTGGGTATCGATTTCTCGCAAGGTTTTTATCTAGGCAAGCCTGTACCTCAACCGCTGGGGACACCCCGCCATGATTGAATCTAACCTGCATCCGAGTGACGACATGAATAAGTCTGATCCAGGCAAGTCTGATGCTAAAGCCTTTATGGAGTTTTAGGGTGCGGCCGTTTTTTAATGAAAATCCTCTGCGCAAGACGATAGCTTGGCAGAGCCTCGTCAGTTTTAGGGGCTGCCGGCTATCAAGCGCTGCCAGCGTTCTGCTGACGATAATCTGCTGGAGTAATCCGGTGCAGGCCGACATCAGTGCGGCGACAATTCGTGGTCAAGTCACACTGCGGGGGGCCGACACTCAGGCAGGTGCGCAAATCATCGTCACCAGCCTGGAGCGGGGTTTTTCCACGCGGGCCTTTTCCCGAGCAGACGGTTCTTATGTGCTGATGGCATTGAAACCGGGTCGTTATCAGCTCAAGGTGTTAGGGTTGGACGGCCAGCAAAACAGTCAAGAGCTGACGCTGCAAGTGGGGCAGGTGGCCTTGGTAGACGTTGCGTTAGGCGATGATAATAGCGTTGCCGAACACACGACTGAGGGCAATTCCGCGGAGTTGGCTACCTATCTAACGCCCGAGCAAATGCAGCGCTTGCCGCAGGTAAACCGCAATTTTCTAAATTATGCCGACCTGGCGCCCGGCGTGAATGTGGTAAACGATGAGAATGGCAGTACCCGCTTGCAAAGCGGCGGGCAACGTCCGGATAGCGTCAATTTGTTTATCGATGGCGTTAGCCAGAAAAACTATGTGGTCAGGGGCGGCGTAGCCGGGCAGGATTCCAGTCGCGGCAATGTGTTTCCGGAATCGGCCGTTGCCGAATACAAGGTTATCAGCCAGAACTATAAAGCCGAGTACGATCAAGTCGGCGGCGCGGCAATTTCGGTGCAGACCAAATCCGGTGGCAATACCTTTCACGGCGAAACATTTTACGATCATACCAATCAGGATCTGCGCAGCGTTACCCCCAGCGAACAACTGGCGGGCGGCAAGCGCGACACCGAGCAAGCGCAATTCGGTGTGACCTTAAGCGGTCCCATCGCCAAGGATGTCGCGCATTTTTTCATGGCATACGAACGTAAACTCAACGACGATTACGCCAATGTCAGCGCTGGCGACGGTTCTCGCTTAACCGAACCGTATCAGGCGCAACTGGGCAGCGTGAACCGGCCGTTCAGGGCGGATTTGTTTTTCGGCAAGTTGGATTGGGCGCTTAACGATAGCAACTTGATCGAAGTGTCTTTTAAGTTGCGTGACGAAACCGAAACCCTGGGCATTGGCGGTCAAAACGCCGAGTCTTATGCGTTAACAAAGGGTAACAGTGAAAAACGCCTGGACTTTAAATATCAATATAGCGCCGAACATTGGGTCAACGAAGCCCGGTTTACTTATGAAGATGCCAATTGGCAGCAATTGCCGGCCACGCAAAGCGCGGGTTTGCTGCTGCGTCGCCTGGACGGCAGCTTGAGTGGGGATAATCTGAGTAGCCGGAGTGTGCTGAATAGCGGCGGCGCAACCAATTATCAGGACAAGGGGCAGAGCGGGCCGGGTTTTCAAGACGATCTAACCTTCAGCGGTTTGGATTGGCATGGCACTCATGTCGTAAAGCTGGGCGCTAAAGTCAAACAGATAGAACTTGGCGCGGTGGAGCGCGACCCTTACCACCCGCAGTTCGGCTTAAATTTAAACAATCCTGCCGGCAACCCGTATCAAGTGCGCTGGGCCACGCCATTAGCCGGAGGCGGCGACGGTTCCGCCCAATCTGACGTGACGCAATTTGGCGCGTATCTGCAAGACGATTGGAACCCTAATCGACATCTGAGCGTAAACCTGGGCGTACGCTGGGACTACGAATACAACCCCGGTTATCTGAATCATGTCACACCCGGCGATGTCAGCAGCGCGCTCCGCAACTGGCAAAACATTCACAACGCCAATACCGGTTACGACATCGAAAACTACCTCAGCAACGGTGCTAATCGGGCGGCCGACAGCAATAATATTGCGCCCAGATTAGGGTTGGCATATGACTTATTCGAAGACCAACGGCATGTGTTGTTCGGCGGCTACGCCAAGGCCTACGACCGCCATATTTACGACGTGCTGCAACTGGAACGAACCAAGGGCAGTTATCCCAGTTTTAGCGTCAATTTTCAGGGCGACCCCAATTACGATTGTGTTGGGGGTGTTGATTGCATTGCCTGGAATCCCGAGTATTTAAACTATACGCCGGCGCAATTGTCCGCGCTGACCGGTGCAGGTACGGGCAGCAGCCGGGAAATCAATTTGATGCATAACAATCTGCGCACGCCCTATGCCGACCAGTTCAATATCGGCATGCGCAATCGTTTCGGCGACTGGCATACCGAGGTCAGCGTGTCGCACGTACACAGTTACAACGGTTTGGTCGGTTTGCTGGGCGGTCGCAATGCCGACGGCAGCTTTTACGCAGCCGGGTCCGGGTTCGGCGGTACCTTTCAGGCTGTACCGGGTTTTGGGCAATTGATCTTGTTCGATAACGGCGTACAGACCAAAACCAACTCGGTATTTGTCAAAGCGGAAAAACCGTACAGCAAAGACAGCGGCTGGGGAATGACTGTTGCCTACACCTTTACCGATTCCGAGGAAAACAAACCGCAGTCTTTCTTCGATAACAGCAGCTATTTGTTTGAGCATCCCAATACCCACACCAATGGCTGGCTGGATACCGCCGGAGTCAGAAAGCATAAATTGGTGACAACCGCCAGTGTCGATTTGCCGTGGGATTTGATTTTTTCCACCAAACTGACGCTGGCGACGCCCGACACCCGCTCCGGCGTCAACTGTACCAGTGGTGCTTGCCGCTTCGATACCTTTACGCCGCCCGGTAGCGATTTTATTTTTCCGGGGCAGTGGTGGGGGTACAAACAAGTCGACATTGCGCTGATAAAAAGTTTCGATACGCCGCACGACACCCGGATGAAGCTGCGTTTGGATGTGTTGAATTTATTCGATTTTAAAAATTATGCGGCATTTAACAGCGACTTTGCCTCGCCGAATTTAGGTACGCCGTCTACTGTGCTGGCCGGACCGAGTTTGACGGTGAAATTAACCGCCCGCCTGGAGTTTTGATGCCGGGTAAGTTAGCGAGCGCGGGTTTATTTTTGTGGGTGATGCTCAGCAGTCTCGGCGCCGCCGCTGCCGACGACGACGCGCTCAACGCCAAAACCAAGGCCAATTATGTGTTCAATTTCACCAAGTTCGTGGAATGGCCGGCGCTGATGAACGATACGCTGCATGTCTGCATCGTTGGTGCCGAACCTATCGTTAACTTGCTGAGCGACTTGGCCAGCCGCGATACCAAGGGGCATTTATTGCAAATCTGGTCGGGTATAGACGACCCGCAGGTTTGCCAGATTTTGTATATCGACCATGATGCACCGGAGTTGCAAGCCTTGATGCAGCAGGTGCGCGGCAATCAGATATTGACTGTCAGCGATGCCGAGGGGTTTGCCGGCCGGGGAGGCTGTATCGGGTTCTATAGCGAAAACGGCCAAATCAAGCTGGAAATCAATCCCGACGCCGTGCGCCGCGCGCAATTAAAAGTCAACGCCTTGTTGATGGAAATCGCCCGTATCGTCCGTTAATTCACTCCAGAAACCCATGACAAACCAGGCTGAATTTAAACGCGATCTGACCATTAAAACCAAGTTGGTGCTGATCATGTTGGCAACCAGCATCTTGTCCCTGCTGCTGGCGGGGGCCGGTTTTATCGCCCAGGAACACATGCGGGTCAAACAGGATATGGGTCGGGATTTGAGTTCTCTGGCCCGTATCATCGCCAGTCGCAGTACCGTGGCCTTGTCCTTCAATGACAGCGGTGTCGCCAACGCGACGTTGGCAGCTTTAAGCGTCAAGCAGAGCGTGGTATCGGCCTGTATTTACGATAGCGCCAATCAGCTATTTGCACTTTACGAACCCGGCTTGGCCTGTCCGCCTCAACATCCGGAGCCTTCGGCTAGCGAGCGGCCGCGATTCGACGATGCATATTGTACCGTTAGCGAAACGATAGCGTTGGACGGTCGCACCTTGGGAAGGGTTTGGATCGCCTCCAGTCTGGCGGAGCTGGATTCCTTGTGGCGGGATTTTTTGGCTGCGGCGATGGGTATTGTGATGTTATCCGGTCTGTTCGCCTTGCTATTGGCTTCCAGTTTGCAGCAAGTCGTGTCCGGTCCGCTGGTCAGGTTGAAGAAAACCGTCGAGACTATCAACAGTGAAAAAAACTACACCTTGCGCGCCACACAAGAGAGTAACGATGAATTAGGGGCGTTGATTCAAGCCTTTAATACGATGATAGCCACCATCGAAGCCCGCGATAGCGAACTGTTGGCCTTGAATTGGCAGCTTGCCGAGAATGAAAAACTATTGGCCAGCATCAACGAAGGTCTGGAAGAACGCGTGGCTGCCCGCACGACGGAGTTGGCGGATATCAACGCCAAATTGGCGCATAACAGCGTGATGCTGGCAACAGTACTGGATAGCATGTCGCAGGGCCTGATAGCCTTTGACAGCAATTTAAAGTTATTGGTTTGGAATAAAAAGCTCAGCGAGGTGCGCGGTTATCCGGAAAGTATGCTGGCAGTGGGCAGGGACCATGCCGATTTCATGCAGTTCGATTTGACCGATCCGCAGTTGCGCTTCCGCAATCCCGATGCCGAACTCAAGCAGTTACTGGAAGAAATAAGACGTTTTCAGCCGCACAATTTTACTCGGCAAAGGTTGGACAATCGGGTCATCGAGATCAGCGGCGGGCCGATAGCCGATGGCGGTTTCGTCAGTACTTACGAGGACGTGACCTTGCGCAAACAGGCCGAGCTGGCGTTGAAAGAAGCCAGGGACGCCGCTCAGTCGGCCACCCAGACTAAAAGCCAGTTCCTGGCGAATATGTCGCACGAGATTCGCACGCCGATGAACGGCGTGCTGGGCATGTTGCATTTGGCCTTGCAGACCGAATTGACCGCGTCGCAACGCAATTATTTGGCAAAAGCGCACAGTTCCGCGCGTACCTTGTTGGGGATTCTTAACGATATTCTTGATTTTTCGAAAATCGAGGCCGGTAAATTAGCGCTGGAAGAAACCGAATTTCGCTTCGATAGCGTGGTGGAGCAATTGGCCGATATGATCGGTTACCAAGCCGGCTTGAAAGGTATTGAGTTTCTGATCCGTCACGACCCGCAAATTCCGCCGGTATTGTTGGGCGATCCCTTGCGTTTCGGTCAGGTGTTGACCAATCTTTGCGGCAACGCGCTTAAATTCACCGAAGCCGGCGAATTGGAACTGGCTTTCTATTGCCTGGCCAAAACCGACAGCACTATCGATTTGCGGATTTCGGTCAGAGATACCGGTATCGGTATGTCGGAAGACGATCAGAAAAAACTGTTTCAAGAGTTTACCCAAGCCGATCAGGGCACCAGCCGGCGCTTTGGCGGCACAGGTTTAGGCTTGGCCATCTGTAAAACCCTGGTGGAAATGATGCACGGCCGGATCTGGATTGAGCAGTCGCAACTAGGCCAAGGCACAACTTTTTGTTTTACCGTGCGCTTGGGCGTTGCTACGGACACCTTGCTGCATCAAGACGCGCTGGAGCAAAGCATAGGCGTATTGCTAGCCGAGGTGCGGGTATTGGTGGTGGATGACAACGAGGCTTCCCGGGAAATCATCAGCGATATGTTGCGGCCGTTTCAGTTGCGCGTGACCTGTTCGGCCAGTGCCGCCGCCGCGCTGATTGCTTTGCGGGATATGCCGGCCGATCAGCCTTTCGATGTGGTGTTGATGGACTGGAAAATGCCGGGTATGAACGGTGACGAGGCGATCAGGCAGATTCGTGCCGACACCAGCCTGGTACAGCAGCCCAAGATCATCATGGTGACGGCCTACGGTAGCGAAGATGTGATGCGTTTGGCGGGCCGGGCCGGTATTGATGGCTTTTTGATCAAGCCGGTATCGCCGTCCTCGTTACTGGATGCGATTCTATCCGCACTGGGCCGCGGCCGGGTGCTAGGGGTGGTGGATAAATTCAAGCAATTAGGCGGGGCGGACATTGCCGGTATCAAACAACTGCAAGGTATTCGGCTGTTACTGGTGGAAGATAACGAAATCAACCGCGAATTTGCCTGCGAATTGCTGCGCAGTCACGAGATCCAGGTTGACGAAGCGATGAACGGCGAGGAAGCGGTCGCCATGGTTAGGCAACATCATTACGACGCGGTGTTGATGGACATCCAGATGCCGGTGCTGGACGGCTTGCAAGCCACCGTCAAGATTCGGGCCTTGGCGCAATCCGAGGGCAATCAACGCTATGCGACTATGCCCATTATCGCGATGACCGCCCATGCCATGGCCCGCGATGTCGAGAAAAGCCTGGAGGCGGGTATGAACGATCATGTCACCAAACCGATCGATCCCGACCGGTTGTTCAAAGCCTTGGCGACCTGGATTCCGCTCACGGCCGACGGCGGACAGAGCCAGGAAGCGACGCGGATTTATCAAATTGCCGATTATCCCGAAGATTTACAAACCTTGACCAGCCTGGATATTGTGCAAGGCATACGCCGGATTGGCGGCAATCCGGATGCCTATCGCAAACAGCTATACCGTTTTAAAGAACACTACCCGGATGCGGTTGCGGAGATTCGCGGCTTGATCAATGCCGGCGAACTGAGGCAGGCTGAAGAGCGTTGCCATGCCTTGAAAGGTGTCAGCGGCAATCTGGGGGCGACGGACTTATTCGAAGCCGCCGCCGGCGTCGATATTGTACTTAAGCAGAATCAAATTCCGCCCGCCGAACACTTGCAGCACATGGAAGGATTTATGCGTAAAGTAATCGGCGACATTCAAGCCTTGCAAACAGCGGCGGACAGTCAAACGTCCGGCCTGGATCAGCCTGTGGCACCGGTTGCCGACGCCGAGATAGCGGCGGATTTGCTGAAATTGTCGCAGTTACTGGAAAGCGATCTAGGCGCGGCCGAAACGATGTTGGAGCAATTACAGCGTAGTATGGCCGGTCATCAGTATTTGCCCTTGTTGGAGGAGATCGCCAAAAAAATCGACCGATTTGCCATCGACGAGGCGCTGACGCAACTGAGTGAGTTGCTGCAAAAGTTTTAACGCCAGTCTAGTCCGCGGCTTTTCAGTTTACATTCGGTGACGATGCAATTTAATTTACCTGCCCAGCGTCAATATCTTACAATTCGGTAGCCCAAGGCTAACTATAATTACTTAGGAGGATCTCATGTTTAAATTTCGTATGCTGGTTTCTGCGATAGCGCTGGCTAGTTCGATGTCTGTTATGGCGGCAGATGCGCTGCCCACCACGGCGCCAGCGCCTGCCAACAACCCAACA
>Ga0123393_1064813_pt1 | contig 20096 bp, 21 predicted proteins | sample T6HHNH4metaT_FD_89921 | JGI IMG/M metagenome (GOLD analysis project Ga0123393, IMG submission 89921) | Methane-oxidizing artificial microbial communities from Washington, USA to study methane cycling - T6-HHNH4 metaT (Metagenome... | ecosystem: Engineered > Modeled > Simulated communities...
GCTAGATCATTTATTCTTTGAATAATCGTTTTCATGACTGCTCTCTATTGTTATACCGGAATCTGCCGGTTCAGCCGAGGATTGGATCTCCCCAGATTCGCACGGAATCCAATATGCTGATCCTAGACAACATCATCATTCTTTTTGTTCCTGATAAATTCTGCTTGACACCACCACAACACCCAGCCTAAGCTTTAACCGTGCCGACACATTCGGCGCCGGGCGTGAGAACCTGTTTATCAAGGCGTAAAAAACGCCACTGACCTTAGTGGTTTTTTTATGCGCGTCATTTTTGCATGGCTTTGCCGTGCCTCTTTTATGGCGGGATTGTTTGGGCAGCCGAAAGGCTGGCCGCTCCTTGATGCGGTATTCTCACCCCACTCAATCCCGTCGCCTATGCCGTGAGAAGCTCGGCGGCGGTTATTCGACTTTTCAAGGAATACCGCTATGACCACTCAAACCGCCCAGGGCGAAACCAGCCCAAAAACCGCCGCCTTCGACACCGCTTTCAATGCTTTTTGCGATATTCAGCGCGCACAGGCTGTCCTTGCGCTGATCTTAGACAGTTACGTTGACAGCATTACCGACGAGAACGTCCTTAACTCGCTGTTTGTTGTCCAGAATGAGGTAAATAGCGGGCTTGGCACCTTAGAGCGGTTTATCTATCCCAAAGACGACGCTATCACCGATAAGCCGCAAGAATTTGTTAAAGGCGGTGCAGCATGAACGCAATCACAGCAACCCCACCAAGGCTAGATACTCTTTTTGAGTCCGCACAACGCGCACACGCCGTGATTTTATTGTTAACCGACGCCTGTTCCGACCCTGTGTATGGCGACGCTATTACTTATTCGTTGTGGGCGGTCGAGCGCGAGATTCGGGAAATCAAAGCGGCGATAGACGCCGTATCATGTGACGAGCCCCAAGAAGGTCTAGCGCAACGCGAAACGGGAGGTGCAGCATGACCGCCCCTAACTTCAACAACCTAGACAACGCCTTTGGCGCCGCGCAACGTGCCAATGGAATACTGTCACTGATTTTTGAAGGGTTTATCGATAGTATCGTCAGGGATGATGTTCAACTGGCTTTGTACTCCGTTCAACAAGAAATTCATGAAGTGTTGCGTATCGTTGAGGCTTTGAATTGGGGTGATAATCTGGAAGTCGCCGCCGTTCCGGATGGCAGTGCGGAGAAGCAGGCCGCGCGAGAGGAACCTCACACTGGCCAATCTGAGTTGTTAGATAAGTTGTTTCGTTTTGCCGAGTCAGTCGCCGAAGAAGCCGCCGTCATCGATGTTGAGTTGAAACGGTACCGGGCCGCAGCGGCAGTCAATGATTCTGCCACTGCTGGGGCGAGCCAGCTCGGCAACGGCGGTGCGAGATGAAATGGTATATCCGGTTTAAGCTTTGCATGGCGGTGTTCTGGGTTCGCGCGGCCATCAAGAGGCGATATAGCCATACACAACCTAAAATCATCAGGCGGCTATGCTTGGCAGCGTTCGAGGTGGTGACTGCTTTTTACATTTTCATGCGGTGGACTTGGGCAACTCATTAAGGCTGCGATCCCCGTAACAAGAGCCGGCCTAGTGTCGGCTTTTTTGTGACCAGCGTTCTATTTCCGCGCATAACTTCCAGGCTGTTTTCTATCTGCGCCTAGACTTGGCTCGTCAGGCAAAGAGCAGTTGATACACACTAAACGGCCGATAGTCCGATCTTGGGTTATCGGCTTTTTTTGTGGCTAACTGGTGGTATCGATTTGCTTAGTTGGGCTATTAAGGAGGTTTATGATGGAGAAATCGATGAAATTCAAGTTGAGGTTTCCTGAGTTTGAACTAGAGAAATGGGCAGAAAGAAACACAGGTGATCTTTCAGCTTTAGAGCGTATTGGAAAATCTGCTAGGGAAAGGGGACATCTTTCAAGGCAAGAGTTTCTTAGCATATGTGCAGAGAAGTCACCTAGATCAAAGCCGCGTTGCGCCAGCAATTCTACTGAACTGATCGAAGAGGTTACAAGAATTGCGATGAGCTCGAAGCTCGAGGAATTGCATATAAGATCTCTAATGATGCTCACGGGCGTCAGTTGGCCGACGGCGTCATATATTCTTCATTTTTGCCACAGTAGTAAGTACCCGATTCTTGATTTTCGTGCGCTCTGGTCACTTTCGATACCCAAAGCTCCTGTGTATACATATGAGTTTTGGGGGAAATATGTCGAAATCTGCAGGGATTTGGCGAAACGCAATAAATTGTCTATGAGGCAAGTAGACGCTGCGCTCTGGCAATACTCGAAAGAAAGACAAAAGTAGGGTTGCGTCGGCGCCGAACCATTCAAATCCTGACTGGGGTATTATTGGGTCAGATCGTTTACAAATTCACCCATCAGAATTAAACCTAAAACCGGTGGCTTGATCACGGCAGGAACATTGCCGCAGCAACACCCAATCCAAGGCATAAACTATCAGCTTTAAAACTCGAAATATCACAATGATGACCATGCCAAAGCCACGCATACCCCCGCCACCTCGACCAGGCTGGAATTACGATACCTACTTCCTGGCGCAGTTGGCTAAGGCCAAGGAAAAAAGAGGTCGCGGTGATGGGGTGCGCTTAGTTGCTCTTAAGGAGTCAGCTAATCAGCCAAGATCAGGTAATGGCAGCCGTGGAATAAGTCTACGGGGCCGCAGTCAGTTACTGGTAAGGCTAAAGCCTCTCAGAACGCATTTAAGGGGGGTGGCGGCAAAGACTTCTGGAAATGTCAGCGCTGTTGCGGGAGCAGGATGATTGCCTAAAACAACTAAAATAACGTAGCAATTGAATTGCCTGTGAGTGTTAACGTACAGATTACTGATGGCTGCTGTGATACGTTTTATCGGCCTTGGTAATCTACATTTACTTTAAAGCGATGACTTTGCTTTTTGCGAAGGGGGTTATGTTTCGACAATACGCGAGCAAGCGTTGCAAGCCATGGTTGCATTGGTAGCTACGGATAGTGATGGGCAGCAAGTGATGAAAGAGGCGAAATCAGATTTTCGTAAGAAGAAGAATGACCTTCAGTGAATAGCAAACAGTGATAGAACACTATCGTGCATAAATGGGAGAGAAATCTAGTTCCCGAGTTGGGCGCGCGCACCTTAGCGCCATATTGCATAGATCGCCCCCCTTTTTTTTGGAAACAAAATAAGATGAATTGTTTTTAATAATTTCCTTTATTTTTTAGGTCTTTAAATGAAAAAGTTAGCATTCTTAGCCCTTTTAACTATGTTTTTTGCTTATTCTCTTTTTCAATCAAACGCGAGTGCTGACTCAATCACTTACGCATTAGATGCCAAATATTCTGTTGCAACTGGATCAATAGTTAGCATTCCATCGGTTGGCAATGTTTCGTTTTCACTTTTGCCCGACGGGTCTATTGATGTTGTGACTAGTTTCATCGGTAACGACATTAAAATAATTGACTTTGGTATTGATGCTATCAAAGATGATAATCCCATTATCAAATCAAAACCGTATATGGTTTCGCCCGGCCTATCGTTTTCTAACCATATGGGGCTATTTAACAATGTAATACAGCTTTCAGAATGGCCTCCAAAGGCATCTTTTGTTGAGGCCGTTTTTGGATTTAACCAGCACTACACGTCTGTAAATCAATTCTTAACCCGTCACGATAATTCACCCGTATATGCCCTCGGCTATGATGGTGGTGCTTACACATTGTATGGAACTGCAGTGCCTATCCCATCTGGTATTCTAATGTTCGCATCTGGCTTACTAGCAATGGGAGCTTTCCGAATGGGCAGAAAGCCCCAGTGAGTTTTATACCTTTGCCTGGGTCAATATGTGCATATTTGGCAATGTGTTATGGCTGTAGATAGCCAGTCGCTACTCGAAGCTTTAGATGTAATGGTTCGTAGCGAATAAACCCTTTTTGATGGTAGCCCGTTCAAGTTTTCTGAAAAATCAACTCGTTATCCACTATTGAGAGGTAAGTATGAGCAAAAATAGAACCCTAATGGCCGGCCTGCTGCTTAGCCTCACTTCTATAACTACAGAGGCCTCATTAACTGTTGGTTATGCCGACGGCAAAAGTGTCGTTTATAGTAGTTTAGGCAACATCACTTGGACTGGAGATGCCAATTTGCTGGGTACTCTTCAAAACAAATTGGGGTATGAGGTAGTGGTGAATTCTATCATCGCCGTTAGTCCGGTCATCATTGATATGCCGAATATCTTTGATACACCTGCCAATAGTGGCAAGCACACCGTCTCAAGTTTAGATTTTGATAGCAATAGACTTGGAGCAGTCAGCTGGTTTGGTGCCAAAGCGTTCGCGAGCTATTTAAATGCCATCAACTATGCGGGTTCCAATCGATGGGCGTTGCCCAGCGCTGGTAGTACCCCACAATCTGGAATGAACCCACCCGGTAGCCAATTTGCGGAACTGTTCTATAACGAGCTAGGCGGCACTGCTCTTAATCCTATTCCAAATACCGCCAACTTCACTAATGAGCAAACCTACTTCTACTGGTTAGCTACAGAGAATGCACCTTATCCCAGCAACGCATGGTACTTCGCTACCAGCACTGGCTACCAAGGCAGTTTCGCCACTAAGGACTTCCCGTTATATGCTTGGGTAGTGAGCCCGGGCAATCTTACTTCCGTGCCACTGTCTGGCGCTGCGTGGTTGTTTAGCGCGTGGATAGGTTTAATGGTGCTAAGCATGCGCTATAAGCCAAAAGCATCGATAATAATTCATTAGAACAAGGCGTAAATTTAGGCGCACTAGTCAAACAACTTGAGGCTAAATCAACTCAAAATGAAACTACTTGAAACTGCGTGCATATAAGGAATACACTGAAGTTTCACGTTGTTTCAATTCGTTGGTGATGCACTTTTAATGCGATGGTCGTGCGTTCGAATCGCACACGACCCACCACTGAATAAGTTTTAAATTCAAAGGCTTGCAAGGAAGTATGGCCTTAGTAACTGTGTACTAAAAACCATCGACTACAGTGATTTTATAGGTAGTCGTGTTTTTAACCTCAAATTGAGGAAACACAGATGCTAAATTTTCATATCATCAAGATTGATCTCAAAAACGGCGAAACCCGTTATCGCACCATTCTTACCAAATCTGGTAAGGGCATCAAAACCAAAACTTTCAGACGTAAGCAAGACGCCCGGACATGGGGTACTCGTTCTGTTCTTGAGCACCAAGAATACGACGCTAAAGGCATACGTCCATGCACTATCCCTTTTGACCGTCTCGCGGATGAATACATGGCTTGGTGGACAGGAAAAGATCATGACCGCGCCCGATTGGTAAAATGGTGGGTTGATCAATTCGGCAAAACCCTTTTGCCAGACATTACGCCCGACGAAATCCGATTTAAACTCAAACCTAAACGTTCGCAAGCGGCAGCCACCTATAACCGTTATCTGGCCGTTCTATCCTCCATTATGGATTTTGCCACCCGGCAGCAAGAGGACGATACCGTTTCCGACCAATACATCGACGAAAACCCCTGTAAAAAAGTCCGATCCCAAACTTTGGATAATAAAGTTGTCCGCTACCTGTCGGACGAGGAAAAGCCACGCTTAATCCGGGCCGCACAAACCATTGGTGGAAAATTTTATTTGAAAGTGCTTATGGCGCTGACCACTGGTATGCGTAAAGGCGAGTTGGATAAATTACGCTGGTGCGACATTGACTTCGACAAAGGTTTGGCACTGCTGGCGGACACCAAAAACGGACAGCCTCGGCACACGCCAATCCCCGATGTGACCTTGGAAGAAATGCGAAAGCACCGTGAAATCGGGAGTGGGCTTTTGTTTCCCTCGACCACTGATCCCAATAAGCCATTCGATTACAAAAAACAGTGGGCCAATTGCTTGAAGGCCGCCAATATCCAAAGCTTTCGTTGGCATGATTTACGCCACGATACGGCCTCAACGCTGGCGAGAGATGGGCGAACACTGAAAGAAATTGCCGAGATATTGGGACATAAAAGCTTGATTAGTACTGATCGCTATGCTCATCTTTGTACCGAGCACAAAAGTCAAATTCTGAACGACACAATGAATCGGGTTCTCGGTCTCTAACCCCGATAATTATCATTCGGTAGTCATTGGTTGTTTAAGCGACCAATGACTTACTGCTTTGTCTGGGTCTCACTTCGGCCAAAAGCCGACCGTCGGGGTCACTATCCAAAATCAATAGTTAAGGCAACCTGTGACCCTGTTGAATGTCCGGTATTCGGCGAGCAAGTTGACATTATCACCGCGTCACTACGATCCATCCGAGATATTCGAAGCGTTCCACTCATTTTTGGCTACGACGCAAGCAAGCTGTCATCCGCTGGTGAGTCGTTTGATGCTTCCCCAGGCCAGCCAGCCAAATAGTAGTGCTTCGCTGAAGCGTTGCACCGCTCCGCGTACACCAAACAGCTCTTGAACGGTCATTAACAGTAAGCCCGTCCACACCAATAGTCCGGACAGCTGAATTGCCATGGCCAATCGGTAGTTATCGCGTCTGGCTATCCCAAATAGTAATAATCCCAAACCGCCACCGGCGTATTCAAGCCCGCCAAACGCATTGTGAACCATTTGACGCCATGAACCCCATAGCGGCGCTCCCGGATCACACGGAAAAAAACTGCAAGCCACGTAAGCGATTCCGACGCTACCGAACGCTGCCAACCCTTTACGAACCTCTACCGTAATATGTCGTTGCCGGCACTCTGTGAATACGGCCCAGCATTGCAACAAGCCCAACGGTAACGACCAGCCAAAATTGATTCGGTTTGCGAGCGGTGTCGAAATTATGCTCAACTCGCTAATGGTCTGGCTAACAGGGTCATAATTTGCCAACAGCGTCGGCAAATAAATAACTCCGCCAAGCCAATAAAACGATGCAGCCAAGCCGAGCAAAGCGCCTAAAGGGTTGTGTTCATTCTTCATGTTGCTCTAAACGGTCTATTCGTGAATTAGCTGCCAGTGCTTCAATATGACAAGTAAGTCACTGGGTTCAACGGGGTTGCCCATCAGAAGTTATCCATCGTTTTTGGCGTCCATCAGCAATGGCTGAGATAAGTTCGTATCTGTTACGTACAGGCTTTCTCCATGTGCCGCACCCCGTCTTGAGCTACGTCAGTGTTGCTCCAACACATCGCGAATTGCTTCAACGACTGAATTGGGCTTTTCCAGCGGAATGACGTGGCCGCTATCGACCCAGATTTGTTTGGCGCCAGGATACAGTCTGGCTATGTCACGGCGTTTGGCATTGGCATCGTCCGCCAATGCCGATGTTTCTTTGGTTGGTTGTAACGCGCTGAGCACAAGCACCTGTTTTCCGGTAAAGGTGGGGATTGCCAATACCGCGTTTCCGGTGGCATCTATCGCATCGAATTCCTGCTTGACGACATCCGAGGTGGCCAACTGGTACACTATGCGTATCCAGGTTGGCCAGTTTTCGTAGGCGCCATTGCCTTTGAACTGTTCCGGGTGAGTGGAATCGACCAGAATCAATGCGCTCACCTCGTCGGGATGAAGCCTGGCAAAGAGTTGCATGTATAAACCACCCAGAGAATGCCCCACCAGAATGTATGGTGGCGGCAAGTGTTTGGCATTCAGCAGCAGACGCAATTCTTCGACAATATGCTGACCGTCGCGAGGGGAGGAAACGGGATCGCTATTACCGTATCCGGGTCGATTGTAAGTGAACGCGGTAACGTTTCCGCTGAGTTCGGGCAACACTTTTGCCCACAAATCCATCGTGCCGCCCAGGCCATTTTCAATCACAACTGTCTTATCTCCGTTGCCGGATAAAGCGTATTCGACGCGTCGGTTGTCGATTTGAGTCGTGGCCTTGTTCGGTAGCGAGGCGCAACCGGACGCCAGCGTCGCCAGCAATAAAATAACTGCAAGTCTACTCATAGCTTATCGCCTCGTTTCCCCTTACCCCACTGGCTTTACGCTTGTATTCATCGTAGGACGCTTCGGCATTTCCTAAACACCGGTCGTGGTCGCCAGGGTCAGTAAGGTGGAGGCATTGATTACGTTGATAGGACTGTCCGGTCGCATAAAGTTGTTGCGACGTGCAGCCGGAGCACAAGCCGATGATGATAAGTAAAATACCAACGAGTCTTTGCTCCAAAGCAAGTTCCTTTAAGTAAATGTCCATGCCAGCTACCTATTGAATGACTTGGTCCGCTATTTGGCTTGAATCGAAAACCTCGATCAGCTTGCATTGCTTTCCCTCGGGGCAGAGCTTATCCCCATTTCGTTCAAGCCATGCCCTGTCCCAAGCATCCACCCAATAATCGTAGTCTGCATCAGCATAGGAATTTTTATTGAAAGCCATGCCGAGAAGAAAAATTAATGATAGTATTTTGACCATTTTCATGTTTTTCACCGCATCAACTGAGTTGCTGAAAAAATGCCGAACGACGCCGATGGAGTATCAATATCCACTCGGCGACAGCTATATTGATACTCCAACCGGCGATCATACAAAGTGCGCGAGATGTTTCTCCCCAAAGGCTTGGGAAGACAAACAACGGAATATGGGTGAAAACCTGGGTGCCAGCGCCCAAGCCAAGTGCGAAAGCACGTGTCATCCAGGCTCGATGATTCGCAAATTTTTGCCTACGGGCGGCAATTAAACCGAACACTAAAAATAAGCTCATTCCCAGCCCGACCATGAGACGCACACCGTAGAGCACAGGACCGTCAAAATTTACCGTCGCACGAGGGTAATACAGCGTCATCCATAGGCCGGAAATCGACGCCGCTAGCCCGATTGGGATCAGCACGCGCCCGAATAGACGATGCAGATTGAGATGCTCTCGACGAAAATCGGAACAAAATTGTGCGACACCCAAGGTGCAAAATAGGCTGGAGCTAACAATATGCAGTACCACAGGTAGCGGTGCGGCAAAGAAGCGCGCATTCTCCTCGGCAATGACTGCACCAAAACCGAGTTGGACAACACGAAAAATGCCCGCTGATATAGGAATAAAGCTGAGTATTAGTAAGCCGACCGGTATGAGCCAGTTGTTTTTTATTTGAGTTAGCATGAGCAACTTGGTTGACCTGGCGCTTTTTTGATTAGGGTTCAAACGATTTGTAAAGCGATAACAGATGCCGCTCGAAGTCGATAAAGCGCTGCTCCGCGCCGGTTGCGGCCAAGAACGCGAGATTCATTTCGTGACGGCCGATGTAGTCCATAGGGGCATCCCAGTTTGGATTGAATGAGCCGTCAATCGAGGAATATTCGGGTGATGGCCCGATAAAATCCAGATAATCCTTACCTGCAAGTTGTCCCGCATCTCGTAGCTTGTCGGCGACGGAAACGAGTTCCGTGTATCGAAGGTTGCGCAGACTTTTTCCGGCCATGATTTGCGTGATCGATTGGCGGTCAACGGGGTGATTGTTGCCCTCACTCAACGATTTGCCTAACGACGAAATCGTGGCGGCATCCGACGCAACGCGCGTGGCGTTGCGCGGAAAACTCGGTTTTGCCGCCGTGATTGAGCGAAATTGCGCCAACAGCCCAGGATTACCGGCAATTTTCATGTTCGCGATTTTGAAATGGCGGAACGATCGCGACGCCGCGCGAAACCCAGCATGGCGGCTCCACCGGCGAACATCGCCCAACTCGCGGGTAACGGCACGGAACTGACGGAATCATAGCTCAGGTCGTCGATCGAAAAGCCTTCCAGCCCTCCTCTGAAGTAAATTTTATCGATGAGTCCGGAATATCCCGAAGCCAGCCATTCCAGACCAAGGGGTGAATGTAAATATTGGAGGTTGTGTACCATTGCGCCTTGATACCAAAGCTCTATTGCGACAAGCGGAAACTCATCCTGAGGTACGGCATAAGCCTTGTAATACGTACCCTGAAACACAACAGGCGAATGATCGAAACTGATCATACCCTCATGGCCATAAAGTGCTTTATGTCCATTCCCGCCCAAGTCCTTATCAGCGATACCGACGCTGCCCAGAGCGCTCCATCCTGATATTCCACCATAGCCATCCGCCAGATCGTTCGGGGAAATATCCTCGAACGTCACCACGGTTGAGGCATGTGCCGACATAGGCAATCCCAAGGCAAACATAGAGGCTAGAAATCGCTGTTTATTCTTCATTATTTTCACTCCCATCAATTTTCAGTATTTGCTGCAATAAGTTTTATTCTGACAAGCGCTCTCAGTGCGAACCTGTATTCGAGCTTTCAGTCCATTTATCAGGACGAATGCTTGCGCTTCTGAAGAAATAAACCCAGCACTGCGCTCCCGAACAACCAAACCGCGCCCGGCAAAGGCACCGGCTGCATCGCGGCGACGTCGCCATCGCGTACCGCTAGCACGTAATATTGAGTGCCTTTACTGATAGTGTTCTGCATGCCGGTCGAAAATTGCAGATACCATGCGGCGGTGCCCGGTGTACTGGCTCCGGGAACCGTGTATGAGGTACCCATCCAATATGAATACGATTGCAGGTTGTTGAACAAGCTTTCGTCGTTCGGGTCAGAAGGGTTGTCGACAAGGCCGTAGCCGGATTGGTTTAGGCCGCGCGAATCCAAAGCGCCTTTGTTCGCGAAATCGCCGTAGAACAGATGCGCCAGTTCGGAGCTTGACGTCGATACGTTAAATCCGCAGTCGGTGCCACTATAGCCGTAATCGCAGCCCGACCCGCCCAGATCCGTAAAGGTTGGCAAGCGCCAGTCGCTGTAGGTCGTGTTGCGCACGCTGTCGACGTAACTGAGATTGCTTACCCAGGCCGTAGCGTTTTGCCAGCTCATCTTGCCGTCGGCGTCGAATCCGCTGGTTTTAGCGTAATTGGCGTCGGCCAGCCAGGTGACGTTGAGGCCGCTGTCATAAATTAGGCCGCCGCCTCGATCGAACAACTGCGCCTGCGCGCTTTCAATCATTAATGAACAGTACGCTGCTAGCGCACAGCAGAGAGCTCGACGTTTCATCGTATTTCTCCATAGAAGTCGTCTTTAAAATTAAAAAAATCATCACTCAACACCGTGACCGCATTGTAAAAACCCATGTCTGCCGCTTCTATTCAAATTCTTTCAATAGTCGCCATGCGACTGCGAAGGAGAAGAAATTCTGCGGACAGCGCTTAATCGACGACGAAATGCATTTGAATAAGTGCCAGAGAGGCATATAACAACTACCGACCGGTGGCGGAGTTTGCTTGGGCATATCGTTAGCATTTGTCGGCAGCTCGTAGTAATGCATTGCAGCTTGCATTGTTCGTTTTTCCAATGTCGCTCGAGCCTTTAGTAAAATCCGTGCACATGGCGTCTGCCCCGCTTGCCATGCCCCACGTCGCGAACTTACCAAACCCGGACGGTTCTAAAATTTCACATTTAAAGGTGGCGCCATCATTAGTTTTCACGGTGTACTGCGTGCCGTTATAACCAGCAGGAGCTTCTGTTGCCTGTGAATTGGAGATTTTAAAGTTGCCAATTTCACGGCCAATAGCCATCGATATTTTCTTCTCGGCTTGGTTGCTTCCTTGAGCGGAAGTGTTATTTGCCGTCGTTGCGCAACCAGCAATCATCGACAAAAGGGTCGCCGTCAGAAGTTTTTGTACCATTTTGATTCTCCACCACTCCGAGTTAAGGAAACGCAGGGCATAGGAGCGGGAAGAGATGCCCAGCGTAGAGAGCTAACCGGTAACGCTATAGCGGCATCCGGCGACCGAAGGAGGATTGAACGCCATCTTTACAGAACTCATCGACTCGCATAGCTAGTCTCATGCAACGTGCTTAGCCAATCGAAATTCATCTTGCTCATCGGCTTGTTGCAGGGACCACGCGCAGTGTAAAAACCCATGTTTGCAAATACCATTGAATTTCTTTCAAGCGTTGCAGGGTGTCGGCGGAAGCGAAAATAATCTGCGAACAGCGAATAATCGACGACGAAATGCACGCAACTGTGTGCCTGAGCAGGCGATAATATCTATATGAATACGACGGCCACGACTACCGAAGACACATCTGAATCCTGCGGAATCCTGCAAGCCGCGTTCCGCCTCAATGTACTTTACTGGTTGTGTATGTTCGTCGCGGACAGCATCCTGGGTTATTTCATCAACATCGATCCGATCGAATCCGCCCCGCTCAAAACCGTGCTGTTTGGAATCAGTGCGGTCATGACCTACCTGATGGCGAGGCTGTTGATACGCCTGCGCCATCGACTGAACTTCTTGCAAAAAGCCCTGCTGTGCTTCCTGATGGCGGCCGTCACTGCGCCGATCTACACGGCAATCGACTTCATCAACTACACCCTTTGCCAATATCCCAACCCCGTTAACTTCGACCCGCTTTATTCCGGCTATACCCTGATCGAAGGCGCCTCAATACTGTTCGGCTGGAGCTGCTTATTTGTCGCCGTGCTCGATAACTTCGAAGTGCTGGAACGTGAACGACTCCTGGAAGTTGCACGTAAAGAAGCGCTTGCCGCGCAAATGCAAGCGCTGCGCTATCAGATTAATCCGCATTTTCTGTTCAACACTCTCAACTCGATTGCCGGTTTGATTGAAGAAGGCGCTGCCACCCGAGCAGAACGTATGGTGCTTTCGCTCTCCACCTACATGCGCACCACACTTGCCCTCGATCCCATGCACGATGTATCGCTCGCCGACGAAATCGCCCTGCAGGAAGAGTATCTGGAGATCGAACGTGAGCGATTCGCCGACCGTATGTCGTTCAAAATCTCTGTTCTAGACGACGTGCAGTCCGCCCTTGTACCCAGCCTCATTCTTCAGCCTTTGATTGAAAACGCGATCAAGCATGGCGTCGGTGCGACGGTTGGCCCCGTAGAGGTTACGCTCAGCGCCTATCGCGAAGACAACCGGCTTCATGTTATTGTCGAAAACGATATGCCACGTGATGATGCAGCCAGCAGTGCCCGCCCGGGCACAGGTGTGGGTCTGCGCAACGTGAATGAGCGTCTGCGGGTGCGCTTTCAGGATGCCGCCAGCTTTCTGGCAGGCCGAATATCCCCTAGCCGTTACAGGGCAGCCATTACGCTGCCTTGGAGAACCGCATGAACAGGGCCTTATTCGTATCGACGACGAACTGCTGGCAATATGCAGCCTCATACGGCTTTTGCGCCATCGGGCTGGATCTACTGGGTCGAGAACAGCCGACGTCATTGAGGTACGCGATAAGCAATGCATACCCCCAGGTTGGTCAACACTGTGTTCGTTGTAACGGGTGGGGCTGACTTGACCTTGAATTCGTTCGCAGGGGCCGATCTGAGGAAGCCAACATGCAAAAGCCTCAAGAAAGATTATCGGCTCTCTGCTTATTTGTTTCCAAGGGGAGGCGAAGGCAATGTTGCCGCAAGAGGGCCAGATATTACAGAGGTTGAGCAAAGAGCAACGGAAAAATGTTCAGAATCTTTCAGCAATTGCAAAATTCGGCTTGTCGCCTGCTGGGGAGAAATTGATGCGTCAGCTTGAGTCGGACGACAAGTCTCTTGCCAGACGCAAGACTATTCAGTCTTTAGCACTTCAGATCGAGGATGAAATACCTCCTCGTGAATCCCTTTTTAGAGAGGCATTCAGGCTGGGGGTAAGTTACCTGCTCCTGGCCACTTTATTCTTCAGTCTGTCTTCATTCATTCCCTACCCGGAATCATATAAAAATGTCCCGGCAGACTCCGTCGATCATTCTGCGCTGGTCGAAATTGTGTCGGGACTTACATCTTTTTTCATCATGTCGATTGCAGTCTGGTATCTGCGAAAAAACAGCATGATTCACAACATAATCATGTGTTTCCTTATATCTGCGGTTGTTTCCATTACGGATTATGTTCTCACACAGGAGCTCTACAAAATGCTCTACGCCCAAGAGGGCCAGAGTATTTCATTCATTGATAACATAATGGAATTGTTTATGTGTTGGGCCATGTTCTTTGGCTGGTCCAGCGTGTTTCTTACACTTTTGTATAGTTTTGATGTCAGAGACCGGGAGCGACAATTGGCAGCAGTTAGGGAAGAAGCACTTTCCGCACAAATGAAAGCACTGCGTTACCAGATCAATCCGCATTTCCTGTTCAACACGCTCAACTCCATTGCCGGTCTGATCGAGGAAGGCGCCGCCACGCGCGCCGAGCGCATGGTACTGTCACTCTCAACCTTTATGCGCACCACGCTTTCGCTCGACCCCATGCACGACGTGTCGCTCGTCGACGAAATTGCCCTTCAGGAAGAATATCTGGAGATCGAACGCGAGCGATTCTCCGACCGCATGACGTTCAATGTCGACGTGCCGGAAAACGCGCGCGATGCCCTCGTTCCCAGCCTGATCCTCCAGCCATTGATCGAAAATGCCATCAAACACGGCGTCGGCGCCACCAGCGGTCCAGTCGAAATCGTTCTCAGCGCTTCCCGCATCGCCGACCGGCTGCATATTGTCGTGGAAAACGACATGCCGCGTGAAGACGCGCAAACAAACTGCCGTCCTGGCATTGGCGTTGGATTGCGTAACGTCGAAGAGCGCTTGCGGGCCCGGTTTCAAGAACAGGCGCACTTATCAGCCGGATGTGTTGTACCCGGTCGCTACCGCGTTGCAATGGACCTACCTTGGAGGCATGTATGACCGGGTTCAGCGTTCTGGTTGCGGACGACGAGCCGCTCGCCCGGCGAAGGCTGGTTCGTCTGCTGAGTAGACTGGATTGGATCGGCCACATCGAACAAGCCGGCGATGTGGCGGACGCTCGCCGTAAGACGCTGGAATTGCAGCCGGACATTCTGCTTCTGGATATTCTGATGCCCGGCGGCAGCGGTTTCGACGTGCTGGAACAATTAGGCTCGGAGCTGCCCGTCGTCGTCTTCGTCACCGCCTTCGATCATCATGCATTGCGGGCTTTCGAAGCCAACGCCGTCGACTACCTCACCAAACCCGTCGAACCAGGCCGTTTCAAGCAGGCAATGGAAAGGGCAAAAGCCGCCGTTGCAGCACGCAACCAAACCGACCGTATCGCCGAATTGCAAGAAACCATCGCCGCCCTCAAGCGCGCCTTGCGCGAACAACCCAAGCAAAACCACGAATTTTGGGTCAAGGTCCGCGGAGAACACATCCGCGTCACCGAGGACAGAATCACTCGAATCCAGGCCGAGCGCGACTATGTGCGCATTCATGTCGACGGGGCGGAGTACCTCTACCACGAAACGCTGACTGCACTGGAGCAACGCCTATGCCCCGAAGACTTTATACGCATTCACCGCAGCGCCATCGTGCGGCGCGACGCCATTGCTCGCATCAAACAAGCACCGTTCGCCGCCATGTTAGCCATCATGAAGGACGGCACCGAGGTTAGGATAGGCAGAACCTACGCGGCCGTCGTGCGCAAGCAACTCTCCAAAAATCGGGAAATTTATCAAGAAAACGAACCACGTTAGATCGTGGTTTTGCCATAGAAATATCTACGCCATTTCCAGCAAAACAATTAAGGAATCGAAAAGTCCACTGGGTTTTGGAGGAAAATCATTGGAGTCAATGAGTCGAATGGCAGTCAATTCAAAATGATTGGTCAGTGGCAGGAGTGACCGATTGGTTGAAGTGCAAATGGCTGCTTTGTAGACCTCCAGTTCGCAGACTCTGAGTTTGGCTGACTGGCCGGTTTGGAGAAGTGTGACGGCCGGTTTAGGTCGAAACTGTAAATTCGCTATTTCCATAAGCAGCCGACATTCACTACTGGTGGATTCGTGCCGGAATCGATGGCCTGAGTGGAATCGGAACTGGTTGCTGGAATACGCAAAATAGGTCTATTCAGTGTGACAAAATTTCTGGGGTTCCGGCTTACAACCCCAACCCCAGCACCGATGCCGTGCATTGAGGTTACAGCCAATCAATACGTAGGGTTGTACATCATATTTTGCAAAACCTTCTTAATATCGGCTGGTTGCGGTGAGCGATTAAGTCCTTGCTCAAAAACATAGGCGGCCACTTGTTCGGCAATTTTTAAGGAAATATCCAGAATGTTATTAAGATCAGGGTAAATGGTGCCGTGCAGAAGATCGGCTTTTGAAACCTGTTTCGCCAGGGTTTTGGCGGCAATCAAGAACATTTCGTCGGTGACGATACTCGCATCGCTGGCTAATACGCCTAAACCCACGCCCGGGAAAATATAGACATTGTTACCTTGTCCGGGGATAAAATGCCGCCCATCGATATTAACCGGCGGAAATGGGCTGCCGCTGGCGAAAATGACATTGCCTTCGCTCCATTCGTAAGCTTGTTCGGCGGTACATTCAGAACGCGAAGTTGGGTTGGACAAGGCCAACATCACCGGGTGTTCATTATGCTTACATAACGACTTGACCACTTTGTGGTTAAACGTGCCGCCAATACCCGTCGCGCCTATCAAGACATGCGGCTTAAAGTGATTGATGGCGCCAATGAATGACAGCATCGGCTGATCATGGGCATACGGCAGGTTGTGCGGCATCAAATCGTCTCGTTCACGACAAATCAAGCCATGTTCATCCACGTACCATAGCCGCTGCAGGGCTTCTGATTCGCTCAGGCCTTCCGCTATCAGCGCTTGTTTGATCAAGTCGCCGATTCCGGTAGCTGCCGATCCGGCGCCTAAAAACATCAAGCGCAGGTCTTTGAAGGCATGTCCTGTTATGCGACAGGAAGCCAGTACACCGGCCAGAGCCATAGCGGCTGTACCCTGAATATCGTCATTGAAACACAAGACCGCGTGGCGGTATTTTTCCAGCAAGGCATAGGCGTTAGGTGTCAAAAAGTCTTCAAACTGAATCAATGCCTTCGGAAAAATCTCCTGCACGGCCTGCACAAATTCATCAACCAGCGCAAAATAGTCCTCACCCTCTAGGCGTTTCTGGGGCGAGCCCAAATACAACGGATCCTCGCGTAAGCCAACGTTGTTGGTACCCACGTCCAACATCACCGGCATGCAGTTTTTGGGATGAATGCCGGCACAAGCGGTATATAAGGATAGTTTGCCAATCGGGATGCCCATGCCGTTAGCGCCCAGATCTCCGAGCCCCAAAATGCGTTCGCCATCGGTGACAACAATCATGCGTACATCTTGTTGCGGCCAGTTTTGCAACACCTCTTTAATGCGCCCCCGATACTGAGCACTTAGCGTCAAACCCTTTTGTTGCTGGTAAATATGGGCAAATTGCTGGCAGGCCTCCCCCACGGTCGGGGTATAGATGATGGGCAGCATTTTTTTGATATTTTCCGACACCAGACGAAAAAACAAGCGCTCATTGCGGCTTTGCAAGCTATTCAGAAAGATATAGCGGGCGATATTGCTTTCCTGTCGATGCATATTGGCTAAAACCCGGGTGAGCTGAATGTCTTGGGTCGTCACCGCTGTTGGCAGCAGGCCGTGTAATTTGTACCTATCCCTTTCTTCTAAAGTAAAGGCGGTGGACTTGTTAAGACTTGGGTTGTTAAGCCGGTCAATACCAACAATCAGCTCTTCGTTCATTGCGGCCTACTTTTTTGTGATTATTCGTAACTATTCAGCAAACGGTTTTGATGAAGCGGAAAGTGTTTACGCTGAATAGTTAGGTTAGGTTTTGCAATGTAGTACAGATTTAAAGGCTTTGTCGATTTGCTATGCGCCTACCTCCGCCAACACACGCTGATAAGCAATAGACCGTCGGCAAACGTTCACTCAACTGCAATCATAGCTGGCGCTTGCTGCGCGGCAGTTCCGAAAGGCGTTTTGGCTTTTGTACGATCTTTCAAAGCCGAGGAAACGAGTGCGTGGCCTTTCAGTTTTCACCGAACTTCGTGCCTCGGACTCGCTACGGGGTTGGCTATAGACAATGGAATATAGATGATGGGCGCCGAGGCAGCTTGCAACTCATAGAGGTTCCGAGCCTGCACAATATTCAAATCCCCACGCGTGTCGCTTCGATGCGCTGGCCAGGTAGTGCATGAATTCTTGGATGTCCTTGCTCGGCACTTCAGATCCATGTCAAAAAACAAATAGCGAAGCACCTTTTTGCGTCCCAGCTGCGCTACGTGCCGGATGGGGCGGATTTGCTGGTCATTGCTCCTTACGTTACCGGCTATTTAGGACAGTAGACACCCGCCTTTTCCTCCAAAGATTCGACGGCAACGCGCTAGAGCTGCCACGCTGAACCCCAGCCCGAACACCGGTAACAAGGCCGGCACCGGCACAGGCACGAGGGCGTCTTTCACAGCCTGATAGGTAAATTGGCCGTTGCTGGTAGGCAGCAGCCCGTAGGTGGCCGAGGTGACCGTCACGCCGTCGGGAACGTCGATTCCAGTCAGTAGCGCGGTGTGCGCGAAGTCGAGCCCAAAGGCGCTGAATGTATTCCCGCTCGAATAGATGGCAAAATAGCCGAACAGATCGAGTGGAACGCCGGCGAACGCACTGCCGCTGATCGAGAGCGGGATCGACACGTTGCCTGTTGCCGTCGAGATTACTGGCGTCTCGCGGGAGAGATCGGTGAAGTTGCCCTGCAGGTGCAGAGCGACATCGTAGGACCAGTCGCCCACGCCCGGGTTGTGATTGGTCACCACTCCATTGGCGAGGAAGCTGATCGTGATCGGCACTGGGCCCGTGCCTGACAGCGTGATCGTATCGCGGAATGAGCCGATCGCCTGCGCAAAGCCGATATCGGTGGGTGCGTTCGCGGACAGTTTGACGACGCCGAAATCGGCGGTGGCGGTGGCGCTGCTTCCGTCGAGCGCAGAAGCGGCGCTCGACGCCGCGCCGGGAACCACGTGGAAATCCTCAACGAGCATTTGCGTGTCTCTGTTGGTCACGATTGTGCGCGAATAGGTCTGCGGAGCAGCGAGCGCGGGGACCGAAGCGATGAGCAACAGCGAGGCGGCGAGCAATAAGGTTTTCATCTGCTATTTATCCTTCTTTTAGCCCCAACCGGTAGAAACATACCCGACGGCCCGGACGTTAATACGAAACGATACCTACTGTAACTATATTTGTTGCCCAGTAGGGGACGGGGGCAAAGGCGCGAACATCGACTGGTTCGTCGACCACATGCATCTAAGATGGACTGGCATTTCTGTCCGAATTTTTTTCCGAACAACCCGCTGCTAGGTCTTTATTTCTGACACCTAAAAAGTTATTAAGCTGTTAAGGGTACGTATACCATGAAACATGGGTCGCAACACTAAATTTGTGAACAAGGATTTTCCCTTCCGTATATCATCCAAACGGAGCCCATAGCTGATATTGGAGGTTGTCATGTTGACCGTTACCTCATCCTTACCCCAGGCGTTCGAGTTGAAGCTTAGCTTACGCAATAATCCGGACCAGCAACGCCATAATTTTCATAACTGGCTTAGGTTTTATATGGATTTTTCAATAAATACGGCCATTACCCGACCGTCGGGCTCGCTATCCAATTTTGACAGTTATGGCAACCTGTGCTCCACTGACTGTCCGGTATTTGGCGAGCAAATTTAGATTATCGCAGCCGCACCTCGTCATCAACTGCCAGTCACTGATTTCAACCCCACCGGCAAAGATCAGTCTCCAAGCTGTACTTCACCTTGAGTTCGTAAAACTTGACACAGTTCACAAATTCGGTTGAAGATGTCTAAACATTACAAGGCTTGATACTGAGTTCTGATTAACACCAAACTCCAAACGTTAATATTTTGCGTTGCATGTTGCGCTAAGGGCAAAAGGCTAACGCAAAAAGCTAGCTGGCAAACCGTTGGCAATTTTTTTATGTTTTAACAACATGGAGTATGGAAATGCGATTCAACAAACCTCTGCTGGCCGCCGGCCTGCTACTGAGCTTAGCAGCCCTCAATGCCGAGGCCACATTAACGTCTTATACCTCAGCCGGTAAAAACCTGGTGTATAGCAGCATCGGCGGCGTCACCTGGACCGCCGACGCCAATCTGCTGGGCACCCTGGAAGCCAGTAATGCCAATCTGATCAATACCATCATCAGTACCATCGGCTCTATCACCGATACCCCCAATATTTTTGACATCCCCGTCAATAGCGGTAGCCACACCCTAAACACAGGCGACTTCGGCACTAACGGCGCGGTCTCCTGGTTTGGCGCCCAAGCCTTTAC
>Ga0123393_1014972_pt1 | contig 19535 bp, 17 predicted proteins | sample T6HHNH4metaT_FD_89921 | JGI IMG/M metagenome (GOLD analysis project Ga0123393, IMG submission 89921) | Methane-oxidizing artificial microbial communities from Washington, USA to study methane cycling - T6-HHNH4 metaT (Metagenome... | ecosystem: Engineered > Modeled > Simulated communities...
AAGCAAAATCTCGCGTCACGGATGGACGCCAAAATTAAGCGCAGCGTGTGATTGATTTTGCCCGGAAATGCCGATGGCGTTATCCGCTTTTAACGGAAGGCTCCCCTAACCAACCGATTTGCCGGGCCATGCAACCTAATAAACAACATAGGAGGATTCATGCAAATTTCACGGTTTGCCAAGCAGGTATCGACCACGGCCTTAGTCACGGCTGCGGCCTTGGCCGTGTCGTCATCGGCGCAAGCGAATAAAGAACTGGAACAACTAGCCAAGCAAAACACCAACTGGGTGATGCAGACCAAGGATTACGGTTCGACTCATTTCAGCGAAATGATCGACATCAACGCCAACAACGTCAAAAATCTGAAAGTGGCGTGGTCGTTTTCCACGGGCGTGCTCAACGGTCATGAAGGTGGGCCTCTGGTTGTTGATGGCATTATGTACGTCCATACGCCATATCCTAACAACGTCTTCGCCATCAGCCTGGATGAGCCCGATAAAATCCTCTGGCAGTTCAAGCCCAAGCAAAATCCGGCGGCTCGCGCGGTAGCCTGCTGTGACGTGGTCAATCGGGGCTTGGCCTATGCGCCGGCCGGCAAAGATTACCCTGCTACTATTTTCTTAAACCAGCTGGATGGCCATGTGGTGGCGATTAACGCCAAGACCGGCGAAGTACTATGGAAAATGGAAAACTCCGACATCGCCATGGGTTCGACGTTGACCGTCGCCCCGTTCGTGGTGAAAGACAAAGTCATCGTCGGCACCTCCGGTGCCGAGTTGGGGGTGCGCGGTTACGCCACCGCTTATAACATCAAGGATGGCAAGCAAGCCTGGCGCGTTTACGCCACCGGTCCGGATGAAGACATCAAATTATCCAAAGACTTCAACAGCGCTAACCCGCATTACGGTCAGTTCGGTTTGGGTCTGAAAACCTGGGAAGGCGACGCCTGGAAAATCGGCGGTGGCACCAACTGGGGTTGGTATGCCTATGACAGCGACCTGGAAATGTTGTACTACGGTTCCGGCAACCCAGCACCTTGGAACGAAACCATGCGTCCCGGCGACAACAAATGGACCATGACCATCTGGGGCCGCGACGTCAATACCGGTGAAGCCAAATTTGGTTACCAAAAAACCCCGCACGACGAGTGGGACTACGCCGGCGTTAACTACATGGGTCTGTCCGAGCAAATGGTCGACGGCAAAATGACCAAACTGCTGACGCATCCGGACCGCAACGGTTTGGTGTATACCTTGAACCGCGAAAACGGCAGCTTGGTCAATGCCTTCAAAATCGACGACACCGTCAACTGGGTGAAAAAAGTCGATCTGAAAACCGGTCTGCCGATCCGCGATCCGGAATATTCGACACACATGGACCACCAAGCCACCGGTATCTGCCCGTCGGCGATGGGTTACCACAACCAAGGTATCGAGTCTTACGATCCGAATAAGAAACTGTTCTTCATGGGCACCAACCATATCTGCATGGACTGGGAACCGTTCATGCTGCCTTACCGGGCCGGCCAGTTCTTCGTCGGCGCGACCTTGAACATGTATCCGGGTCCGAAAGGCACTTTGGGTCAAGTCAAAGCCATGAATGCCGTCACCGGCAAAATGGAATGGGAAGTTCAGGAGAAATTCGCGGTCTGGGGCGGTACCACAGCCACAGCCGGCGACTTGGTGTTCTACGGCACTTTGGACGGCTACATCAAAGCCCGTCATTCCAAAACCGGCGAAGAGCTGTGGAAGTTTAAGCTGCCTTCCGGCGTCATCGGCCATCCGATCACTTATAAACACAACAACAAACAGTACGTTGCGATTTATTACGGTGTCGGCGGCTGGCCTGGCGTAGGTCTGGTATTCGACTTGGCCGATCCGACTGCCGGTCTGGGTGCAGTGGGTGCGTTTAAAGAGTTGGCGCACTACACCCAAATGGGCGGCGGCGTGATGGTGTTCGCGTTGTAGAAAGCTTTCCTGGTTCCCACGCGCTGCGTGGGAATTCAGGTTAACCGCGCTGCGGTGGCGATGATCTGCCGCAGCGCGGCTACTAAGGCGTTCCCGCGCAGCGCGTGGGAACGAGGCAACGAGTCTACTTAATTCCTAGAATCACTATGAAAACAAGCACACGCATTGTGGCTGCGTTGGCATTGGGCTTTGGTTTTTCCACAGTTCAAGCCGAACAGCCGGTTTTAAAAGTCTGCACGGCTGAAAACGAAATGCCTTACTCCAATAAAAACGGCGAAGGCTTTGAAAACAAATTGGCGCAGTATGTGGCCGAACAACTGGGCCGCAAATTGGAAACCGTCAGCTGGACAGATCCGCGCTACTTTATCCGCGATTACCTGGATAAAGGCTTGTGCGACGTGGTAATGGGCGTCGATGCCGGCGACCCGCGTTTGTTGACCACGGCACCTTACTACCGGTCCGGCTACGTGTTTATCAGCCGCGAAAAAGATGGGTTGGACTTGCAGAACTGGGATAGCCCGGCCTTGAAGCAAGCCCAGCGGATTGCTTTCGCACCGGGCTCTCCAGCCGAAACCATGCTGCGGGCTATCGGCCGTTACAACGATATGTTCAATTACCAACAAGAGTTGGCCGGCTTCAAGTCCAAACGTAACCAGTACGTCAAGTACGACAACGACAAATTGGTCAACGAAGTTGCTTCCGGCAAAGCGGAAATCGCCATCTTGTGGGGACCCGCCGCGGCCCGCTACGTGAAGACATCGGCCACGCCGCTGACGATGACGGTCATTCCGGACAACGCCAAGCGCGCCGACGGCGAAAAAGTGGGTTTGCATTACAGCACTTCCATTGGCGTGCGTAAGAACGACAGCGCTTTGCTGGGGCAATTGAACAAAATCATCAAAGACGGGCAGGACAATATCGAAGCGTTGCTGGAAGCGGAAGGCATTCCGTTGCTGGATCAACCTGAAACCGCCGTGTCCATGAACTAAACAGGAAACCTTGAATGAAATTGAAAACATTTTTGACTGGCGCCGTGCTGTCAATGTCAGCGCTGGCGGCAAGTGCTGTCCAGGCCGACATCACCCTGCGCCATGCCTTGACCGGGGAAGCGCTGGATTTGAGTTTTGCCAAAAAAGGCGGTAACACCGACAAATTCAAGCAATTTATGCAAACCGGCAAAAACCCTTACAACGGCGATGCCGAGGCAGCCAAGAAAGGCGAGAGCTTGTACATGACCGGTTGCTCGGGCTGCCACGGCCATGAAGCGGAAGGCAAGCTTGGCCCCGGTTTGGCCGACGACTACTGGACTTATCCGCGCGGCCTGAGCGACCAGGGCTTGTTCGAAATCCTGTTCGGCGGTGCCAACGGCATGATGGGCCCGCAATACGTCAACTTCAGCACCGACGACATGCTGCACATCATGGCTTTCTTGCGCAGCATTTACAAAGGCGATCCGAAGAAAGCCGAGTGGTTGAAATAAACGCCCTCACCCTAGCCCTCTCCCGGAGGGAGAGGGCATAAAGCCACTATACAGCTAACTCCAGGCGGCTTGAGTTTGCCTTGGAAGTAGGTATTGAACCCTCTCCCCAGGGGAGAGGGCAGGGTGAGGGTTATCCAACAATTTATTAGGAGATCAACATGAACAAATTAGTAATGTTAGGCGCGGTACTGCTGGCTTTTGGCCTGTCCGGCGCGGCAAAAGCCTACGACGGCACCAAATGCAAAGAAGCCGGCAACTGCTGGGAACCGAAACCGGGTTATCCGGCGCAAGTGGCGGGCAGCAAATACGACCCGAAACACGATCCCAACGAGCTGAACAAACAAGCGCAATCGATCAAGGAAATGGAAGCCCGCAACGCCAAACGTACTGAAGTGCTGGCGAAAACCGGCAAGTTTGTTTACGACGTCGAAGGCCAATAAGCAACGGGTGGGTCGGGATGCGCAGTGCGCAAGCCGACAGTGACCACGAGGATAGAACCCTTAGGACGCCGCCAGGGATGGCGGTAACTAATGATGCGGAGGGAATCGAAGATTATTCTGCCGAAGCGAAGACCAGGGAATGCCCAGGGCAACGGCACGCTCAACCCATGCAAGCTGTTTAAGAACTTCGCGAGTGCAGTAGCCTTTAAACAGCTTCTAAACGAAACCTCACGGCTCCGGGCCGTTGCTATGCCGCTTAGATCACGACGGCCCGTTATCAGCGGCGCGTATGTCAGCAATCGGCGGCATGGCAACCGAGCACCGGAGTTCTTTTTGCGGTATTGGCTTTAATCAACAGCGCTCAATTAGCTATGACAAGCAAGCAAACCCTCAGCGACTGGCGCGCCAGTGCGTTGCAGTTGGAACAACAAATCAACCATGTCGTCGTCGGCCAGCAGGCGGCGGTAAGAAATCTGCTGATAGCCGTATTCGCCCGCGGCCATATGTTGCTGGAAGGCCAAGTCGGCGTCGGCAAAACCACCTTATTGCGGGCCATCGCCCAAGGTCTGGGCGGACACTACCAGCGTATCGAAGGCACCATCGACTTAATGCCTGCCGACTTGATCTATTACACCTATTTAAATCAAGAAGGCCGGCCCTGCGTCGATCCCGGCCCTTTGTTGAAGCAGGGCGAACAGTTATCGGTGTTCTTTTTTAACGAAATCAACCGGGCTCGGCCGCAAGTGCATTCGCTGCTGTTGCGGGTGATGGCCGAGCGCAGTATCGGCGCGTTCAACCGCGAATACCGGATACCGCACATTCAGGTATTTGCCGATCGCAATCGGGTGGAAAAAGAAGAAACCTTTGAATTGCCGGCGGCCGCTCGCGACCGCTTCTTTATGGAAATCAACATCACCGCACCCAGTGACGACAAGGTGTTGGACGATTTGCTGTTCAATCCGCGTTACCACGATGTCGATACCTTGATCGGGGAAATGGCCGCCAGCCAAATACCTTATTACGAGCTCAACGACTGGGCGGCGGCGATTCAAGACAGCATCCAGCCCAGCGCCGCTTTGCGCCAATACGCCTTGGATTTATGGAAAGCCACCGCCGATCCCGGCGCATTCGGCATCGCTTTAGCCGATGTGGACATGGATAACCTGCTGCAGGCCGGTGCCAGTCCGCGCGGCGTCAGCTACATGATACGTGCCGCCAAAGTCCGGGCCTGGCTGGAAAATCGCGACAGCCTGTTGCCGGAAGATTTGCAGGCGGTTTTCGCCGTCACCATGTCGCACCGGATATTCCTGAATCCGATGTACAGCTATCGCCAAGACGACATTATTCCCACCTTGATAGACAGCATACTCAACCAAATCGCCGCACCGTAACAGTCATGAACATTAAATCGATTCTGCAGGCCATGCTGCCGCATGCTGGCCTTGGCCACTTATTGGACACCTATTTAACTTGGTCCGGTGTCGGCTTTATCTGCTCGTTTATCGCCAGTAGCTTGGATAAACATGCCGACGTCCCTTACGCCGCGTATTACACCAGCGCCTTGAACGACGCGGTGGGCTTTAAGTTCTGGATTTTATTAGCGGTGGTCGGCACTTTACTGTTTTGTCTGAGCCTGCCGGTGTTATATCTATCGCTGCATTTTCCCGCCTTGACGGAGTTCAGCCGGCGCTTGCGGCGGTTTACCTACACGTTTTTTTTGGTGGCCTTCGACGAGGGCGGCCTGATGATAGGGATTTTGACCGCCAATTTTATCGATACTAGCGAGCGCATTTCGCTGCTGGCTAACAAATCGTTTTTGTTCAGCGATGTCGGTTTTTTCACTATCCTGGCCTTATGCCTGTTGAACTCCCTGCTATGGCTGTTCGGCGAAGCCATCCATAGCCGCAATCCGAAAACTTACTCAGGCGTGGTGGCCTTATTGATGAGGGTGCCGCTGAGATTTTCCCTGCCCGGATACCTGGTCGTGACGGCCGTGCTGGCGAATTTGGTTGTCAGCCAATAAGGTACTCGCTAAAACGATGTCGGCCACGATAAAGCCTTTCCAATACCGCCTGCCACGCCCGGCAGTCGGTGTATTTCCCGGCGCGCACCCCGGACAGATGGTCGGCAACGGCCAATTGTTCAAGCGCCATGACACCTTGATCGCCCGTCCGGACCCCAGACGCATCGATCTGCGGGCCAGCCTGCTCGACCCGTTCGGAAATTATCAAGTGCGGGTGCAGCAACAACACAGTGCTATCGACGTGTATTTGCTGGCCGATTTGTCTGCTTCCATGCGTTTCGGCGGCAATAACGACAAGCGCCGTGTAATGGCCGATATGCTGTTATCGATTGCCGCATCGGCCTTGGAATACGGCGACAACATCGGGTTTATTGCGGCTAACCAGCAGGTGCTCACCGACTGTTATTTGCCGGCTGGTAAACACCTAGGTCGGATTCAATCGACAGCAAAACGCCTGGAAACACTCGACCTGCAACCCGGTTCGGCCGGTTTGCAGCAAGCCCAACGCTATCTACCCAAGCATCGAGCCTTGGTGTTTCTGGCGTCGGATTTTCATTTTCCGTTGCCGCAGCTGCAAGCCATTTTACAGAACTTGCGTCGCCACGACCTGATACCGCTGGTGCTGTGGGACCAAACCGAATACAGCCGCTTACCGGATTGGGGCCTGTTTCAAATTCAGGATCTGGAATCCGGCAAGCGCAGCACGCTGTGGTTGCGTCCAGGTTTGAAGCGCAAGATAGAACAGGCATTTGCCCAGCGCCGGGAGCAATTGCAACAGCAGTTTCGGGCCTCGGGCTGTGAGCCGCTGTTTATCGACAACGGCTACCGCGCCGAGCAGCTGGGGCAATATTTTTTAAGGAGAGCAGGGTGACGTTGGCGGCAAAGCGGCTTGGTTGTGCTTGGGTATGGGTATGCGTCACGCTGCTGGCGGCGTGCTCCGGCACGTCTAACCAAGCACTCCGCGACTTTCAACTGCAAACGCCGCGGCCGTTCGGTTATGTGATCGGCGATACCATCCCGCAGCGGATTGTGCTGGAAACGCGCGCCGGTATGATCTTGGAGCGCAATAGCCTGCCGGCGCCGGGCCGTTTGAATCGCTGGTTACAACTGAACGCGGTGACTGTGCAGGAAACGGCCGGCAATGACGGCAAGCGCTATCAAATCGATCTGCAATATCAGCAATTTTACGCACCGCTGGAAGTGAAAGCCTTGAGCATACCCGGTTTTACCTTGCGCTTTCAGCAGCACGGGCAAACTCTGGAACAGCCGGTCGCGGCCTGGACCTTCACGACCTCGCCATTGCGGGAGTTGGTGGTCAGGCAGGATGAACACGGCGAATACATGCGCCCGGACCAAGCGCCGAGCTTGTTGGATGACGCGGCAATTGTCCGGCGCTTATGCGTGTCGCTGACGGTGGCGCTGGGCATCGCTTTGCGTTTGGCTTGGCTTTACGGTTATTTACCGGGACTACCGAAACGCAGCGTATTCAAGCGCGCGCAGCGTCAGTTGCAAAACCTTGGCCTTCAACAATTACCGCAAGCACTTGCCGCAGTGCATACGGCGTTTAACGGTCTTCACGGTAAGCCGGTGTTTTTGCACAAATTGGCCGAGTTTTATCAGGGCCACCCGGAATATCGCAGCATCGCTGACGAATTGACTTGGTTTTTCGATTATTCCAATCGTTACTTTTTCGGTGACGCTTCGATAATGCCGCAAGAACACGATCTGCAAAAACTCAAAACCCTGTGCCTGCATTGCCGGGAAATCGAGCGAGGCAGCCGATGAATTTGGGCTTTGAGTATCCTTGGGTCTTGCTCGGTTTGGGCTTATGCCTGTTGCCGATGTGGAGAATGGGAATGGTCGCCAACCCCTATCCCTGGCTGGCGATATTGCCTGTCGACCCACTATCGCTGGCTATCAGCGCCTTGATCCGCTTGCTGGGCGTGCTGGCGATAGGCGGGTTGATTCTGGGCTTGGCCGGTGCCTATCAGCAAGAACAGCAAGTGGAGCGCATCGGCCACGGCGCACACATCGTTATGCTGTTGGATCGCAGTAACAGTATGGACAACACCTTCGCCGGCAAGACGCCGGAAACCCAAGGCGAGGAATCCAAAGCCAACGCCGCCCGCCGCTTGTTGAATCAGTTTGTCGATCACCGAGCGCACGATTTGATCGGCATCGCCGAATACAGTACTTCGCCGCTATTCGTGCTACCGCTCACTGAAAACAAAGCCGCGATTCATGCTGCGATAGACGCCACCGCCTTGCCGGCCTTGGCTTATACCAACGTCAGCAAGGGCTTGAGCATGGCTTTGGAGTTCTTCGATAGCCGGCCGGTGACCGGTTCGCGCATCGTGTTGCTGGTGTCGGACGGCGCGGCGGTAATCGATCCGGACAGCGAAGCGGCCTTGCGCGAGTTGTTCAAACAACGCCAAGTCAGTTTGTATTGGGTGTTTCTGCGCACCGCCAACAGCCCTGGCTTGTTTGAAGTGCCCGACGACCCGCGCGACGATAATGCTCAGGCCATGCCGGAACGTTATCTGCATCTGTTCTTTAACAGTCTGCATATTCCCTATCAAGCCTACGAAGCCGAAACGCCCGGTGCATTGCAGCAGGCCATTGACGACATCAACCGCTTGGAGAATCGGCCTTTGCATTATTTCGAGCGGATTCCGAAGCAGGATTTATCCACGCGCTGTTATGCCTTTGCGGCGGCGCTGATGTTGTTATTGTTGGGCGTGAAACTCTGCGAGGCCAGACTGTGATCCGTAAGTTAAAACACTGGGCGCTGTGGGCCATATTGGCAGCAGCTTTATTAGTGACTCTGACGCAATTGCTGCAACTGTATGGCCTAGCCGGCCAAAATCGGCTGATCGGCCAATTACTGGCCGATCAGGATGTCGGCGCAGACGAATTGGCCACCTCGGCGCCGGAAGTACGTATGGCCAGAGCGGTGTATCTCAGCCGGCACCAACGCTACGACGAAGCCTTGGCAACGCTGAATTTGTTGTTGCAGCAAGCCGGCGCAGAGGCACAGGCGCACACCCGTTACAATCTGGGTAATCTGTATCTAAGGCAAGCGATGCAGAAAGCCGAAACGGGCAATGTCAACGAAGCGATGCCGCTGCTGGGGTTGGCCAAGCAAGCCTATCGCGATGCATTGACGCTGGACAGTCAGTTTTGGGATGCCAAGTACAATCTGGAAGTGGCGATGCGGCTGTTGCCGGAGATGGACAGAATCAGCAGCGGCGACGAGCAGGATGATCTTAATCAACAGACCCAACTGTGGACCACCTTGCCGGGCTTTCCGCGTGGCTTGCCCTAAATTGGCGCTTATCTTCCCGACCGATAATTTCGCTATATGACTATCGCCCCCAATCTTAGGAATTACCGTTTCTGGTTGCTGACCGCGGCCTTGCTGTCCTTGTCGGTAGTGTTTTTCCATCCGCAAACCAGCGCGCAAGTGTCACTGTACCGGCTGGTGTTTGTTGTCGACATTACCCGCAGCATGAACACCGAAGACTATCAGCTGGATAAACAGCCGGTCAGCCGCTTGCAGTTTGTCAAACAGGCGTTGCGCCAAGAGTTGTTGAAACTGCCTTGTGGTTCGCAAGTCGGCTTGGGGGTGTTTACCGAACGCCACTCGACGTTGCTGTTCGAACCGATAGACGTGTGTTCGGGATTTGCCGAGATAGACGCAGCGATTGCGGCGCTGGATTGGCGCATGGCCTGGGCCGCCGACAGCCGCATCGCCAGTGGCTTGCTGAGTACGCTGGAAATGTTGAAAGATAAAGATCAGACCCTGGTGTTTTTTAGCGACGGCCAGGAGGCACCCCCGCCCAATCGGCGTTACAAACCCGATCTGTCGCCAGTTAAAGATAAGGTAAAAGGTGTGATCGTCGGCGTCGGCGGCGATCAACTTGCCCCCATCCCAAAGTTCGACGCCAAAGGCCAACGCCAGGGCTTTTACAAACCCGAAGACGTGCCGCATCGTTCGTCCTTTGGTGAATCGGATCTAAATCCCGAGAAGATCCAGGGCTACAACGCCCGTAACGCACCTTTCGGCAGCGAGGCGGCAACCGGCGACGAGCATATGAGCCGGCTGCACGAAAGCTATCTCCGCCAGCTGGCTGCTGAGAGTGGTTTACAGTATCGACGCCTGAGCGATACCGACAGTCTGGATCAAGCGCTGCAACAAGCCGAGTTTGCCAAGCCTGGCACGCACACCGTCGATAGCAGCTGGCGCTATGCCGGTCTGGCTTTGTTGTTTCTGGTGATGGTGTATCTAAAGTAGCTCAATCGCCCGCCACGGTATCCACCAACAAAATCCGCTCGCTATCTAGGCGTAAAGACAGGGTTTTACACAGCAAGCTGGTTTCAAAATCCATGTAGCGCTCGGAAGTGACGACCCGATTGCGGTCGCCGCAGTTTTCCAATGCCAGCAATTGAAAGAAATAAGGGCGCCAGGACCAGTTAAAACCGATTTTGCGCGGATCGGTGAACCATTGGTTTTCCTTGAAATTAAAATCCGGCGAAATCTGGTCGCCCTGGTTGTTGCACAAATAAAAACGAATCACGCCGCTATCGGTAAAGTTCCAGCTGACCAGTTCATTCAAGTTAAAGTCGTCCTGCAAGGTTTCGGCCAGCTTGTAAATCAAGGTTTTGGTGGTGTTAATGGCGCTGACTTTCTTTTGCACTTTAACCAGTGTGTTTTTCAAAAATTTAGTGCGCAATGAGGCGATGTGTTGTTCGTAAAGCTCGGCATGCTGAAAATCGGCTTCGGCTTTGGCAAACAAAAACCCCTGCATGAATTGCGCGCCGCAGTTCAAACTAAATAAAAACGCTTCGTCCGATTCCACGCCTTCACAAATAATCCGGCAGCCGGTGCGCTTACCCAGCCGCGAGATCATATGAATAATGTCGCCGGCGATGCCGCCCTTGGTGGCCAGTTTGAACAGCCGCATGTCGATTTTGATGATGTCGGGTTGAATGGCGATCACCCGTTCCAGTTGCGAGGCGCCGGCGCCGAAATCGCCGATAGCCACACTCAAGCCGTGTTTGCGGTAGCGCTGCACGATTTGTTTTAACTTCTGCGGATCGACATGCGCATTGGAAATTTCCACGATGATGCGCCGCCGGTCGATATTCAACTCGTCCAACATCCGTAGCGTGGGCAGCGTGTTTAATTGGCGCAGATTTTCTATCCAGGCCGCGGAAATATTCAGCGCCAGATAGCTTTGCGTATCGGCCAAGGCCGAGAACTTTTCCAGGGCTTGCCAGCGCACCTGCCTGTCTAGTTCGATACGGGTTTTGGCATCGACCTTGGCGGAAGAGAAGAGGGCACCGGCGGAAACCACTTTGCCTTTGTCGTCGTATTGGCGGGCCAGGGCTTCGTAGCCGACGATTTTGCCGCTGGCCACCGAAATAATGGGTTGGAAATACGGAAATAACTGTGTTTTAGCTTGCATCGTCCCTTGGGCTATCAATTTAACTGGGTTTGGGTAAAAACTCCTTCAACTCCGCGACGCAGGAACCGCAACCGCTACCGGCGCTCAAACAGGCGCTGATGTCGGCGACGCTTTGCAGTTGCTGGGTTTGTACCGCGTGTCGGATGGCTTTTTCGCCCACATTGAAACACGAACAGACGATTCGGCCAATATCGGCTTCACCTTTTGGCGGCAGTCCGCTCAGCAAGCTCAGGCGCTCGGCTCGGCTCAACTCATTTTTAGCGAATAAACTGCCCAGCCAGCCAGGCTCGGGCAGCTCGCAATCCGGTCCGACGAACAAACAGGCTTGTAATTCGCGATCCGGTAAATAAGCGGTACGGTAATAGCCGGCTTGTTGGTCGCTGTATTCCAGCCAGCAGTTATCATCATCAATATGTCTTGTGTCAGCGAGCAGCGCGCGGCTCCAGGCCCGCCAGTCCTCGCCGGGTTTAGTAGACGCTAACTCGTAACGAAAATAGCGGTCGCCGCGCACACTGACTTGATACTCGGCCCCGCTAATTTGCAAGGGACGGCGCGACAAAATAGTGGCATACCAACGTGCCGGCCAGGCATGGATTGTGGCCGGTGTTTGCTTGCTTTCCGGTTGCCCGGAATAGGGATCGACCACCGGATTGACCACGGCACCCATGCGGCCGTGGCTGCTGAGTTGTTCGGTCCAGTGCATAGGGACGAACAGACTGCCGATTTGTTGCCCCGGATTGAGATCGACGCGGGCCAGCATACTGCCCCAACGGCTTTCTATCTGCGCCAGACTGCGCGCGCTTAAGCCGAGGCGTTCAGCGTCGGCGGGGTGTATCTCGACGAAAGGTTCCGGGCGGTGCGCGTTTAATTTGGCGGCCAGACTGGTGCGGGTCATCGTGTGCCATTGGTCGCGCAGGCGGCCGGTATTCAGCGTAAACGGATAATCGCTATCCGGCGCATTAACCGGCGGACGCGGGGTAATCGGGATGAAGCGGGCTTTACGATTGCTTGTGTAGTACTGGCCGTCAGTAAACATTCTGGCTATGCCTGCGGTTTGCTCGTTGGTGACCGGCCATTGCACCGGTTGCAGCGCGTCATAACCTTGCCCATCCAAGTGGACAAAGGCCGATAAATTAAAATCGCGTAACTGATGCTCGTCATCGTTTTCGAAGGCCGACAGCGCGGCGTGTTCACGAAAAATATCGGCGCTGGATTGGTAATTAAACGCATCGCTAAAACCCATGCGTTGCGCGACTTGGCTGATGATCCACCAGTCGTGTTTGGCTTCGCCGGAGGCCGGAAACAAGGGCCGTTGTCGAGAGATGCGCCGCTCCAGATTGGTGACGGTGCCGTCTTTCTCGCTCCAGCCGGTGGCCGGCAGCAGCACATGGGCTAACTTGGCGGTATCGGTGTTGGCGATGCAATCGGAAACCACCACCAATTCGCATTGCTGCAGAGCACGTTTCACTTTGTCGGCGTCGGGCATCGATACGACCGGATTGGTCGCCATGATCCATACGGCCTTGATTTGACCGGCGGCAATGGCGTCGAACATGGCCACGGCCTTCAAACCTTGTTTGTCGGCGACTTTGTCACTGCCCCAAAAGCGGCCGACTCTATCGACGTGTTCCGGGTTTTCCAGGTCCATATGCGCAGCCAAGGTGTTGGCTAAACCGCCCACTTCACGGCCGCCCATCGCGTTGGGTTGGCCGGTAAACGAGAACGGTCCCATACCCGGCTTGCCGATGCGGCCGCTGGCGAGGTGGCAGTTGATGATAGCGTTGCATTTATCCGAACCTGAGCTGGATTGGTTGATGCCTTGCGAATAGACCGTGACGGTTTTCTCGGTGCCGGCAAACCAGTCGAACAGTGTGGCGACTGCTTCGCTAGGCAAGCCACAGCCTGCGGCGACCTGCTCGATACTGCCGGCGGTTTTCACAGCTTCTTGCAATGCGGCCTCGAAACCTTCGGTATGCGTGTCTATATAAGTCTGATCGATCCGGCCGTTTTGCGCTAAATAAGCCAAAATGCCGTTGAACAATAGCGCATCCATGCCCGGTTTAACGGGCAGATGCAAATCGGCGATGTCGCAACTGGCCGTGCTGCGCGGATCGATCACCACGATTTTTAAATGGGGATTGGTTTCCTTAGCCTTGCGAATGCGTTGAAAGGCAATCGGGTGGCACCAGGCGGCATTGGAGCCGACCAGTAAAATCAATTCGGCCAGTTCCAGGTCTTCGTAATTGCAAGGCACGGTATCGGCGCCGAATGCGCGTTTGTAGCCCACTACCGCCGAGGACATGCACAAACGGGAATTGGTATCGATATTAGCGGTGCCGATGAAGCCTTTCATCAATTTGTTAGCGACGTAGTAATCCTCGGTCAGCAATTGGCCTGAGACATAAAACGCCACCGCTTCGGGGCCGTGCTGCGCAATAATGTTATTGAAGCGTTCCGCGACATGATCTAAAGCTGACGCCCAATCGACTTGTTTCCCTTGAATGCTGGGGTAGAGCAGGCGATTTTCCAGCGACACGGTATCGCCCAGCGTCGCGCCTTTGGAGCAAAGTCTGCCGAAATTGGCCGGGTGCTTACTGTCGCCTTTGATACAGACCCGGTGTGTCGCGTGGTCTTCTATCGTGGCTTCGATGCCGCAGCCGACGCCGCAATAAGGACAAGTGGTTTTGATGGTGTTCATGGGTAAAGGAATTTAAGCCGCGCGCGCGAGCGGGATTCTGCCGAACATCAAGCGGTCGCGGATCGCGGCAATCGGCGTGCTTTCTTTAACCAAATTCAGATACCAGGCACTGTCGCTGGTATCCCCGTACAAAATAACGCCGACGACGACGTCGCCGCGCAGGACGATTTTTTTATAGATGCCCAGGCCGTGGTCAATCAACTGCAAAATCTGGCATTCGCTGTCGCCTTCGAAATCGCCTACCGAGAATAAATCGATGCCTGTGACTTTCAGCATGGTGGCGGACGATAAGGTTTTAAATTGGCTGTCGACTTTACCCGCCAGTTGTTGGGCGCAGACTTTGGCTTGTTCGTAGACCGGCGCGACCAAACCGAACAGTTCGCCCCGATGCTGCACGCATTCGCCGACCGAGAATATCGCCGGGTCGCTAGTCTGCATGCCGTCGTCGACTACGATGCCGTGCTGACACGCCAGGCCAATGCGTTTCGCCAGACTGATATTGGGTTTGATACCGGTGGACATGATCAGCATGTCGGCCGGTAAAACACTGCCGTTACTTAAAGTCACCGCGCTGATATGCCCGTCCTGACTGTCTATGCGTTGGATGGTGGTACCCAGATGAAATTGAATGCCTTTATCCGCCAATTGCCGTTGTAAAAACGCCGCAGCTTTACCATCCAATTGCCGGTTCAACAAATGGTCGGCACGGTTGATGACGCTGACTTGCATACCGCGTTGCAATAAGCCGTTGGCGGCTTCCAGACCCAGTAAACCGCCGCCCAGAATGACCGCATGGCGTTTGCTGGCGGATTTTTCGATCATGGTTTCCACGTCGGCGATGTCTCTAAAGCCCAATACGCCTTCGACGTCGCGGCCCGGTATGTCCAGCATCAGCGGCAAGGAACCGGTGGCGATCAACAGTTTGTCGTAAAACGCACAGGTGCCGTCGTGGGCGATGACACAGCGGCGTTCGCGATCCACATCGACAACCGCTTTGTCCGGTCCGCAATACAAGGTCACGCGGTTTTTTAGATACCAATCGAAATCGTGAATCATGATGTCGGCAACGCTTTTGGCGCCGAACAACACCGGTGTCAGCATGATGCGATTGTAGTTGCCGTGCGGCTCGGCGCCGAACACGGTAATGTCGTAGCGATCCGGTACGGTTTGAATCAATTCGTCAACGGTGCGCATGCCGGCCATGCCATTGCCTATCACTACCAATTTGAGTTTCATGATGTTGTCGGTACTATTTGCGAAGATCGTTGGGAAATCGGACGCAAACTGTGCAAAACAGTTTGCGCCGCTGTTGCCTAGAAGCTGACGTTGCCTTGCATCCAAATCACTTGGGTGTCCGGGAACGCCGGGTTATCACTGTTAAAGTTCGCGTACTTGGCTAACAGCGAGTAATGTTTGCCAAACTTTTTCAGGGCCTGAAAATCCCATTCCTTACCGTATTCAATTTTGCCGGTATCGTCTTTAAAGTCGTGATAGACGCCGGTAATGATCAAGCTGTCGTTCATCGCTTTGTAGCTGGCGGTGGCGAAGACGTCGCGGATACCATTAGCCGGTGTAGTCAAAAATAAATCCGCCCACCCCTGGAAAGCGTGATTGGTGCCCAGCGGGGTTTGGAAAGATTTGCCGGCTCCGTAGCCGTTTAGCTGCTCCACGGCACCTGATACGGTCAGGTTGTAAGCACTGGCCCCCGCCATCAGATTGAAGCGGTCGGCCTGGTAGTGGTTGGGGTTGTCGCCGTAGTCCGATTGTTTGCTCCATTCGGCCGTGTAGATGGCATTGACAGTGTCAAAAAACTGCGGCGATTTGCCGTCGAAGCGCAAGCCGTAGGTTTGCGAGGAGTTAGCGTAGTTAGCGCGTTCGCGGTAATCCAGCCAGTATCCATAACCGATCAGGTTGCCCCAGTCATTAATCTTGTAATTCAGGTTTAAAAACGGCGCGTTTATCGAATGCGTTTCGCCGAATATGTTTTGGATGTGGTCGATATAGCCGACGTTTGCTGTCAGCCCGAACAAGGTCTGATTATTGTGGGTGATCAGAATCGAATCATAGGTCATTTCCATCTGCCGCCAGCCGACGTTACCGATGAAGCGGTCGTCGTCCAATTTGATGCGTTGCCGGCCGACTTTGATCAGGGTGTCGGCGATGCCTTTGTAGCTGATCCAGAATTGATTCAGCTCGTTGCGGGCCGGATCGGCAATGACGGCATAGTTGCGGTCACGGTTCGAGGTAGTACCGCCGCGGTCGTAGTCGGCTTGCGCCGCGTAGAGGCCTTCGTATTCCGCGTAACCTTGGAAATCGTGAAAAACCGGCGTCAGGAAACCCAGCCGCAGGCGCACCGTATTGGCGTTGGCGGTTTCCACCGGCTGGCCGCCCATATTGGCGGGTTTACGAACAGAGTTGTCTTTATCGACATTCTCCCAGCGGTAATTCAAATCCATTTTTACTGCGCCGTTGCTGCCGTAATGGTAGAAATTCAAGGCGTCTTCCACCTCTTTGGTAATGTCGGCGGCGGCCGGCAGGCTGAAGAAGGTGAGTGATAATAGTGTCGCCGGTAACGTGCCGGTTGGACGTTTGAGTGTTTGCGGCATAAGGCCCCCTAGGAAAACAAGCGGTTATAAATTAATGGGTGTGATCGCATTCGGACAGGAAGGTCAGCAAGCTCTCCCGGTACTTGTAGTAATCCGGATGCTCCAGCAGGGCCTTGCGAGTACGCGGCCGAGGCAGGTCGATTTCTTGAATTTTGCCGATTTTGGCGTGCGGGCCGTTGGTCATCATCACCACTCTGTCAGCCAATAGAATGGCTTCGTCGACATCGTGCGTCACGACGATCGCGGTGACGTGGGTGCGTTCCCAGACTTCCATCAATACTTCCTGCAATTCCCAGCGGGTCAACGAATCCAGCATACCGAACGGTTCGTCCAGTAGCAGTAATTTGGGCGACAAGGCAAAGGCGCGGGCAATACCGACGCGCTGGCGCATGCCGTTGGACATGTCCCCGGCTTTTTTAAACATCGCATCGGCCAGACCGACCCGGGTCAGGTAGTATTCGACGATGTCCTCGCGTTCGTCTTGCGAGGCATGTGGGTAGACTTTATCCACGCCCAGCATCACGTTTTCGAAGGCGGTCAGCCAGGGAAACAGGCTAGGAGCCTGAAACACCACGCCGCGATCCGGACCGGCGCCGCTGATTTCCCGGTTATCCAAAATAATGCCGCCTTCGGATATTTCGTTCAGGCCGGCGGTCATCGACAACACCGTGGATTTCCCGCAACCGGAGTGGCCGATGATGGAAATGAATTCGCCTTTCTTCATTTTTAAATCGAAGCCGTCCACCACTTTCACGGTACTGTTGCCGTCCGGGGTAGGGTAGATTTTGGACAGATTGGAGAATTCCAGATAGCGGGCCTTGCCCAGATCGCGGGCGCTGGGTTTTAGCGCCGAGGTATCCAGCTTCCAGTCGTTACTGGTATTGGGGCGGACATCCGGTAGCTTGAGCTTGTCGCCAGCGTCGGCTTGGGCTTTTTCCATGCCGATATTCATCAAATAGCGGGTGATTTCCGCGCGCAGGCGTTTGAATTCATCGTTATGGTTTAAAGCGGTGCGGTCGCGCGGCCGCTCCAGGTTGACCGTAAAGGACGGGCCAAAGCTGGCATCCGGGCCGGGATTGAGTGGAATGACCCGGTCGGCCATGTAAATGGCTTCATCGACGTCGTTGGTAATCAAGATGACAGTCTTTTTATCCTGTTCCCAAATTTGCAGAATTTCGTCTTGCAAGTTGCCGCGGGTCAACGCATCCAGGGCGCTGAGCGGTTCGTCCAGCAGCAAAATATCCGGGTTGGCGGCCAGCGCCCGGGCCACGTTAACACGCTGGCGCATACCGCCTGACAACTCGGCGGGTTTTTTGTCCATCGCCCGGCCGAGGTTCACCATTTTGACGTACTTCTCGGTATGCGCGCGGCGTTGTTCCGGCGTCCAGTCCTTAAAGATCGCATCTACCGCCAGCGCCACGTTTTCGTAAACGGTTAGCCAGGGCATCAAGGAATAGTTTTGAAACACCACGCCGCGATCCGGGCCGGGTTCGGTGATGGGCTGGCCTTGTTTCAATAGTTCGCCGCTGTCGGCATGGATTAAACCCGCAATCATCGATACCAAGGTCGTTTTGCCGCTGCCGGAAAAACCGACAATGGCGATAAACTCGCCTTCGCGAATATCCAGATTAATGTCTCTGAGGATGGAGGTTTTGTCTTTGCCTTCTCCGTAGGATTTACAGACATTTTTTAACTCTACTAGCGGCTTATACGCATCGTTGGCGGGAACGGAAGACATAGCGGATTGTTTGTGCATGGAAAGTTCGATGATTTTGGCTTGGGCGGCGCTCATGACGGCATCCTCAGATTTTTTGGAACGAGAACAGGTTTTGTAACGAGTGCATTACCCGGTCGAGAATGAAGCCGATAATACCGATGGTAAATACCGCCACCATGATCCTGCTCAAGGAATTGGAACTGCCGTTTTGGAATTCATCCCAGACGAATTTGCCCAGTCCTGGGTTTTGCGCCAGCATCTCGGCGGCGATCAAAACCATCCAGCCCACGCCCAAGGATAGGCGCATCCCGGTAAAGATATAAGGCAATGCCGAAGGCAGAATGATGCGTTTGATCTGCGTGGCCCAATCCAGTCTTAACACTTTGCCGACGTTGACCAGGTCGCGGTCTATCGATGACACACCCACGGCGGTGTTGATCAGCGTTGGCCATAAAGAGCATAAAGTCACGGTGATGGCCGAGGTGACGAACGATTTGGCGAACCAGGAATCGTCGTCAGTGACATAGATGGCGCTCACCACCAAGGTGACGATGGGCAACCAGGCTAGCGGCGATACCGGTTTGAAGATTTGAATCAAAGGGTTAAACGCGGTATTCAACACCGGACTCATGCCGCAGATGATACCTAGAGGCACGGCAATCAGCGTAGCGATGATAAAGCCGGCGAATACGGTGCGCAGGCTGGTAAATATTTGGTCCAGATAAGTCGGTTTGCCGGTGTAGGGGCGGGGCTTGATTTCCGCTTTGGGGTCTTCGGCCAGTTTTTCTTTATTCCGTAATTCCTGGCGTTCGTAAAACTCGGCCATTTTGGTTTTTTCCGCATAGTGTTCGGTCACCAAGCCGCTGACTTCCGACCATACCGCGACCGGGCCGGGAATGGCGCCCAAACTGGTGTTGATGCGTGCGGCAGTGACGCTCCAAAATCCTAAAAACAAGATGAAAGCGATGATGGGGACGCCCATGACCAGCCATAATTGACGCATTTGTTGGGCAGGGTTTTCGCCAGCGGCGATTTTGACCAAGGGTACGAACCAAGTCAGGCCGGTGATGTTGAAAAATTTGATCAATGTATTAGTCATGTCTTTGCTCGCTTGTCTTAATGGTGTCGGTAAAAA
>Ga0123393_1014130_pt1 | contig 19362 bp, 14 predicted proteins | sample T6HHNH4metaT_FD_89921 | JGI IMG/M metagenome (GOLD analysis project Ga0123393, IMG submission 89921) | Methane-oxidizing artificial microbial communities from Washington, USA to study methane cycling - T6-HHNH4 metaT (Metagenome... | ecosystem: Engineered > Modeled > Simulated communities...
AGCGCCTGATGCTGATGGGCGCGCAGATAGACTATCTCATGCTTATCGGTATTGACATCATCCAGATTAATCTCAGGCATATCGCTCATTATTCTTTTAGTGTTGCTAATCGGGAAGCTCTATATATATCACCTAGAGCACGCGGCGCCTAAACGGCACCCCATGCCCAACGGAAATACATCGGCGCATTATACAAGCTAAATCAAAAATGTCCTGTTTTATACAAACCGCAATCAACGGCCTTTCTTAGCGGCAATCCGCATTCTCAAGGCATTCAGTTTGATAAAGCCTTCGGCATCTTTTTGGTTATAAGCGCCGCCATCTTCTTCAAAAGTAGCAATATTTTCATCGAACAGGCTATTGGTTTCCGAGGCCCGACCGACCACGACCACATTGCCTTTATACAATTTCACCCGCACCTTGCCGTTAACATTGACCTGCGAAGCATCGATCATGGTTTGCAACAGCGCCCGCTCCGGACTCCACCAGTAACCGTTGTAAATCAAGGACGCATAACGCGGCATCAATTCGTCTTTTAAATGCGCTACTTCGCGGTCCAGGGTCAGCGATTCGATGGCCCGATGCGCTTTCAACATCACGGTACCGGCTGGTGTTTCGTAGCAGCCTCTGGACTTCATACCGACATAGCGATTTTCGACGATGTCCAGGCGTCCCACACCGTTAGCGCCGGCGATTTTATTTAACTTCTCCATCACTTGATGCGGGGAATGCGGCACATCGTCGATGGCGACGATATCACCATTCTGATAGGTAAGCTCGACGTAGGTGGCTTGATCCGGGGCATTTTCCGGTGACACAGTCCAGCGCCACATATCTTCTTCCGGCTCCGTCCACGGATTTTCCAAGATACGGCCTTCGTAAGAAATGTGCAGCGAGTTGGCATCCATGGAATACGGCGAGGTTTTGCCTTTTTTCATTTCCACTGAAATGCCGTGTTGCTCGGCGTAGTCCAGCAGTTTTTGCCGTGAATTCAAATCCCATTCGCGCCACGGCGCGATCACTTTGATGTCCGGACGCAAGGCGTAGGCGCCCAGTTCGAAACGCACCTGGTCGTTGCCTTTGCCGGTCGCACCATGGGAAATCGCATCGGCGCCGGTTTCGTTGGCAATTTCGATCAGGCGCTTAGCGATCAAAGGCCTGGCAATCGAGGTACCGAGCAGATACTCGCCTTCGTAAATCGTATTGGCACGAAACATCGGAAATACGAAATCGCGAGCAAATTCCTCGCGCAAATCGTCGATATAAATTTCCTTGATGCCGGCCGCTGTGGCTTTGGCGCGAGCCGGATCCAACTCTTCGCCCTGACCGATGTCGGCGGTAAATGTCACCACTTCACAGTCGTACACATCTTGTAGCCACTTCAAAATAACCGAGGTATCCAAACCACCGGAATAGGCCAACACCACTTTTTTAATATCCGACATAATGCGCTTCACACCTTTTACAAATTAAAAAACTGGCGAATTATAACGGAAAACCTCAATGAATTGCCCGCTAACCACCCTAACCCAAGCGTAAAACTTACAGGTACTCCGCCAACAATCCCGCCACCCGTTTTGTAGCGCCCTGGTTATTTTGTACAAACAACCTGCCGTTATCGATCAATCTGTTTCTAAACGCTATGTCTCGATAGAGACGCAACACGGCATCCATTATGGCTTGGCGATCTCGACACTGTATCGCCCCTTCCAAGGCTAAAATCCGCTCGGCAATTTCCTGAAAATTAAACATTTCCGGGCCAAATAACACCGGTACGCCAATGACGGCCGGTTCCAGCACGTTGTGTCCGCCCACCGGCACCAGACTACCGCCGATAAAAGCCAGATCGGCAGCGGCATATAACATTTTCAGCTCGCCCATGCTGTCGGCGATATAAACATCGGTTTGCTCGTGACACTGCCTTTGCTCGCTACGCATCACCACTGCAAAACCCTGCTGTTCGCAGAGCTTTTTAACCGTTTGAAAACGCTCGGGATGACGCGGCACAATCAATAACAGCAATTCGGGTATCGATACTTTAAGAACCGGATAAAGCGCTAGAAATATCTCTTCTTCGCCCTGATGAGTGCTGGCGACAATCCAAACCCAGCGTTTTGCGAATAACTGCTGCTTGAGCGCTCGCCCCTCCGCGATAACGGCGGCGTCTATCGTCACATCAAACTTAATATTACCCAACACTTGAACTTGCTGAGGAACGGCGCCGATTTCGATAAATCGTAAGCGGTCCTCATCTGTTTGCACAGCAACAGTGCTGACGCAAGCCAACGCCGGCTTTACCAGTCCGGGAATTTTTCGATAAGACCGCGCGGAACGCGCCGATAATCTGGCATTGACGATAAACAACGGGATATTCTGCGCTGCGCAGGCAACAAACAAATTGGGCCAGATTTCCTTTTCCATCATGACCGCTAGTCGGGGTCGAAAACATTTCAAAAAACGCTCAACCACAAACGGCAGATCATACGGTAGATAGACATGCTCAACTTGACCGGCCAATGCCGTCCGCACCCTGGCAGAACCGGTTGGCGTGGTGGTGGTAACGAGTACCGGCAACTGCGGATGGCAGTGACGCAAATGTGCGATTAACGGGAAAGCAGCTTCCGCCTCCCCCACTGAAACAGCATGTATCCAGATTACCCCCTGCCTGGACGGCATTTGGTAAAAGCCCAAGCGCTCTAACCAGCGTTGCCGGTATTGCGGCGCCTTGCAGCCCCGCCAATACAGTCGCAATAAAACAGCAGGCAACAACAATCCATAAAGCAGCGTGTATAGGTTACGCATTACATCCGTTCTCGCAAATTATTGGGTTAAACAATGCAATCTTAAACTATTAACCGGCCAATTTCGCCCGTAAGCTACCTTTAACAGCCACATCGAAATCGTTTAAGCGTGCAGATAAAACGACGACCCGGCATCCAATCCTTCATTTGCGGAAGCATCCGCCAAGCATGACAGCCTCTAGTGCTCCGCGGATATTTAAAAGCATAGTCAGGATCGAAACTACGTCGCGCAGCCACATTGCTAACACAGTTGTTTAGTCGCTGCATATAAGCTATTCCCGTCTATACTGATCGTCGGACCAGCCCCATCAAGGTAAATTTATTTCGCTACTCAGAGACTCACGCACCAGTCAACCTAACTGGAGCGATAGGGTTATATACCCGAAAGACGGCTTTTGGATTCAACTGACAGCAAAGTATTTTTTACGCTCATGTTCAATTCTGGTTTTGGCATTGAATCGAGATCGCAGCGCAGCGGTTTCCAAATAGCCTTCGCTCTTCCCCTTATACCCGGAGACCAAACAACAAGTCAGATCCAATTTGCTTTTGAAAGTGCGTTACATCTAGCAAGAGGAGTAATTCGGCATCTTGCAACCATGTTTTAATTTCGAACAAAACCAACCGAGGAGATCGATTTATGAAGTTAACTCATTTGTTTTCAAGCCATAAACAAGCAGCGGAAAAACAGACCACCCTCGAAATAGAAAGGGTCGCCCAGGCCATCGTCGCCGGGCAATGGGATGCACGCGTCAATACTGCGGGATTTGCCGAGAACAGCATGCAATTCGGTCATGCGATTAATCAGATATTGGATGCCGTTACCCAACCGTTCAATGCAGTTGCCGATTGCATCGAACAAATCGCCACCGGCGCCGTTCCGGCTAAAATCAGCGATCATTACCGAGGCGATTTCAACACACTCAAAAACCACCTCAATCAGCTTATAGAGGCTATCGCCCAGCAATCAACCGCCGCCCAGGCCATTGCCGATGGGAATTTCTCTATTCATATCAATGTTCGCTCCGAACACGATGCTCTGGCGAAAAGCTTGGTCAAAGTCGTTGATGTGCAGCAGAACTTGAAAACCGAACTCCAGCGTCTGACCGGGGCGTCAAAAGACGGCCAACTAACCGAAAGGGGTAACCCGGCACAATTCAAAGGCGCTTACGCCGAAGTCATTCATGGGGTCAACCAAATGTTGGACGCCATTCTGCTGCCGATTGGCGAGGGTAATCGCATTCTGGCGCAGATTTCTAGCGGAAAAATCGATGAATTGATCAACGACACTTACCGGGGCGATCACGAGAAAATGAAACAGGCCGTTAACAATGTCGCCACCACCTTGCAAGGCTTGCAACATGAATTGCAACGTCTCACCATCGCTTCCAGACAGGGACAGCTTACCGAGCGGGGTAAAGTCGAACAGTTTAAAGGCGCCTATGCGGAAGTCATCGGCAGCGTCAATGAAATGCTGGATGCCATTCTGCTACCGATTGGCGAGGGTAATCGAATTCTGGCGCAAATTTCCGGCGGCAAAATCGATGAATTGATCGAACAAACCTACCAAGGCGATCACGAGAAAATGAAACTGGCTGTCAACAACGTCGCCATCTCGATACAAGGTCTGCAAAAAGAGCTGCAAAGACTCCAAGACGCCTCCAGCGAAGGACAATTATCCAAACGCGGCAACACCGAGCAATTTAAAGGCGCCTACTCCGAAGTCATCGGCGGTGTCAATCAAATGCTGGACGCCATTCTCCTACCTATCGGGGAAGGCAATCGCATCCTGGCGCAGATTTCCGGCGGCAAAATCGACGAATTGATCGAGCAAACTTACCGGGGCGATCACGAAAAAATGAAGTTAGCGGTCAACAATATGGCAATCACCTTGCAAGGCCTGCAGAGAGAGTTGCGCCGTTTAACCACAGCATCCGGGAATGGTGAACTCTCAGAAAGAGGCAAAGCCGAGCAGTTTAAAGGCGCTTACGCCGAGATTATTAGCGGTGTCAACGATATGCTGGATGCAATCCTGATTCCCATCGGCGAAGGCAACCGCATTTTACGTATGATCAGGGGCGGCGATTTACGCCAACGCGTGGAAATCGCCTGTAAAGGCGACCATGACCAGATGAAACAAGCCGTTAACGGCGTACACAGCTGGCTATCGGATTTAATCGCTTACGTTACCAAGCTCGCCAACGGTGACATGACCGCGGAAATGGGCAAGGCATCAAACGACGACCAAATCCATGAATGGCTGATGCTGCTAAAAAGAAATGTTCAGGCTTTGGTATCCGATGCCGACAAACTCTCGATTGCCGCCGTGGAAGGCCGCTTACAAACCCGCGCCGACGCCGGCAAACATCAGGGCGACTTCCGTAAGATCGTGGAAGGCTTCAACAATACCATGGACGGCGTCATTCTGCCGCTCAACGAAGCGGTAGAAGTCCTAACATTGGTTGAACAAGGCGATCTGACCCGGAAAGTCAAAGGTGACTACAAAGGCCAGCTTAATGACTTTAAAGATACGGTCAACAATACCATTACCAAACTTTCACAAACCATCGCCGAAGTCGTCAGCGCCGCCGATCAGTTGGGAAATGCCTCCGGACAAATCAGCGCCACCTCGCAATCCTTATCGCAAGCATCCAGCGAACAGGCGGCCGGCGTCGAGGAAACCACGGCCAGTATCGAACAAATGGCGGCAAGCATTAACCAGAACGCGGAAAACGCCAAAGTCACCGACGGTATAGCCGGCAAGGCCAACCAGGAAGCCATCGAAGGCGGTATCGCCGTTAAACAGACGGTGACCGCCATGAAAGACATCGCGAGCCGAATTGGCATCATCGATGACATTGCCTATCAAACCAATATGCTGGCCCTCAACGCCGCCATTGAAGCGGCTCGGGCCGGCGATCATGGCAAAGGCTTCGCGGTTGTGGCGGCGGAAGTCCGGAAACTGGCGGAGCGGAGCCAGATAGCGGCACAAGAAATCGGTCAACTGGCGGGGAACAGCGTGAAGACCGCCGAAAGCGCCGGCCAATTGCTGGACGCCATCGTGCCCAGCATCGCTAAGACCTCGGATCTGGTGCAAGAAATTGCGGCGGCCTCTCAGGAACAATCCGCAGGCGTAAAGCAGGTTAATATCGCCATGAGTCAGATGAATCAAATTACGCAGCAAAATGCTTCTGCGAGCGAGGAATTGGCGGCAACCGCAGAAGAAATGACCAGCCAAGCCTTGCAATTACAGAATCTGATGAGCTTTTTCAAAATCAAAGATTTACAACCAACGCTTTCCCGCAATACCACAAGAACGCCGCCTAAATCGCTAAAGGCAATAGTGCCGGCTCCGCATATTAATCACGCAGACAATGCTGATGGGTACGACATTAACCATTTCGAACGATTCTAGTGATTAGTTAGTGACTGAGACCGGGTAGATCATCCTTTAACATTTTTTCTCCATAAATTAAGTCTTAAGCATATAAGACTGTTTCCTGAGAGCTTTGTCGAAGGACAAGCGGGATTTTTCAATCACGGCGGAGAGTATGTTGCAGGCCCTCCATGCTTCGACCTTGCTCAGCACGAACAGTCTACCCCCAACGGCTATTTTTAGGTTGATCGGCACAGCGGCAAAACGGTATCGGTGATGCAATTGGCTAAGATACCGCGGACCGGACCAAACATGCGTGTACGCTTTGACGTGAGGTAGCAACAACGTGGCGTGGGTATCAGCCCAATAATTAGCAACGGGTAGACAAGACCAACCAGCTTTGGCTCATGGATTGAGCCGGTGACGTTAGAAAGCCACCGGGGTAGGTGCGCCATCCCTGGCGATCATCCCTAAAACAAATCCTAACGCTACAAGTTTTTAGACTTGCCGCGGCATTTCCGGCCTTAAGCTGCTACCGCCGCTTTACGACGACCGCCAAAACCGATCATACCTGCCATCGCACTGCCGAATAACCAAACAGCACCAGGGACAGGTACTGCGGCGATGGATAATTCATAGCCGGAGACATTGGCATTCCATCTCCCAACGCCATTACCACCCAGAGCAATGGTATAAACTTGGCCTGCCTCTGCGAAAAACTCAAGGTAGTTAACTGCGTCTACGCTAGCGTCATGAGTAAGGTACTCCATACCGGAACCAACCCCTGCGGCGTAGAATGGGTTGCTGGTAGTTTCCGGCTTGCCGGCGTTATTCCAGCTACCATGGTGGCTGTAGGATACTGAGTTGGTAGTATCCATACCTTTAAACACTGTAACCCCAAAATTACCGTTAATGGTACCCAGAGAGGTCAGGTTCAGCCTCAATAAAGTAGAGACGTCGGATTTAATCAAACCCATGTCAATTTGGTGTTTCCAACCGGTTGGACCTGTTGCGGTAGGCACGCCATTAGCATCGAGACCATTATCTTTCCAAGCACCGGCGCCAGTATCGATTTCCGCTGCCACGCCATAGTCAGCCAGTGCGTCGGCGGCCGACACTTCCAAGGTTCCTGGCCCGTGAATCGCAGCAGCCCAGTTCAAATGTGCGCGACCGGTATATCCAAACGGCAACGCACCATTTGCTGTGCCAAGCCAAGGGACTTGAGTACCTTGATAGCCACCGCTCTCAGGGCCGGTTGCAACTGTATCGGCATCGGGACCGTCGTAAGTGTAGTTCCAACCATCGGTTGCACTGGCCGCAGCTGTCGTGAAGGTGTTGTACATGACATGCGCCGAAGCGGTAGATGCTCCTGCTGAAAGCGCGACACCGGCAACCGCCATGGAAACAGCTTTAGCCAATTTTGTTTTGATCATACGTTTTTACCTTAAATCTTAAGTTAGGGGGAGAAAGCACCTTGAGCCCAGGACTTAACAATCTTGTAAGCCATAACTGACAGGCGCCTGCGTCCACAACGCAATCCTTATGCCACCTATAAAACGTATAAATTACAAACAATTAGAGTTTACTTATTCTCAGCGCTTAATCAAAATCCGTGATTTAGCTCACAAAAAACAGGTGAAATAACATAATTTAGATTTTTCACTTACTCGAACAACTTTTTCCGGCCTGTGTTCTTGAGCAAGACCGATTTAGGTGTAACGCTGCATTGCAAAAATCAGCGGCAATCCATCCGAGTATTTTTGTCTCGCCCTAACCCACACTGGTCGGCAATCAAGCGGTAAGCAACAAAAGCCCAAATTCGCTATCGTCTCAACCTAAGTTCCAAATCCAGCAGACGCTGGGTAGTCTGCAACACCGTATCTGGATTCAAACTCATCGAATCAATGCCGATTTCGACCAGATATTCGGCCATTTCCGGATAATCGGACGGCGCTTGACCGCACAAGCCGGAATGCCGGCCATTGCGGCGCGCGCCTTCCACGGCCCATTTGATCATGGTCTTCACGCCGGCATCCCGCTCGTCGAAATCGTTAGCGACGATTTCCGAATCCCGATCCACACCCAAAGTCAATTGCGTCAAATCGTTGGAGCCGATCGAAAAACCGTCGAACAACTTGGCGAATTCGTCGATCAGGATGACGTTATTCGGTATCTCGCACATCACATAAATTTCCAGGCCATCATCGCCACGCTTCAAACCCAGCTCCGCCATGTAAGCCAAAACCCTTTCGGCTTCATCAATTCGGCGACAAAACGGGATCATCAATACCACGTTCTTGAGGCCCATCTGCTCGCGGACCCGCTTCATCGCCGCGCATTCCAAGGCAAACCCCTCGGCATATGCAGGGTGTACATAGCGCGAGGCACCGCGAAAACCGATCATCGGGTTAGCCTCGTCGCGCTCGAACCAACGTCCACCCAACAAGGTCGCATATTCGTTGGTTTTAAAGTCCGACATCCGCACGACCACAGGCTTGGGATAAAACGCCGCCGCGATGGTGCCGACGCCTTCCGCCAGCCGCTGGATGAAAAACTCTTCCGGCTTGGCATAGCCCTCGGTCAATTGCTTAAGTTGCTCCAGCTCGCCGGCCTCTTCGACTTTTTCGGGGTGAATCAAAGCCATCGGGTGAGCCTTGATGTATTCGGTAATAATAAATTCCATCCGCGCCAAACCGACGCCATCATTGGGCAGAAAGCTGAGTTTAAACGCCAATTCAGGATTGCCCAGATTGAGCATGATCTTGGTTTTTGGCCGCTGGAGTTGCGACAAATCAGTATGCTTGACCTCGAAATCCAGCCGGCCAGCATAGACTTTGCCGACATCGCCTTCCGCACACGATACCGTGACCACGCTGCCACTGGTTATCGCTGCCGTCGCGTTCTCGCAGCCTATCACGGCCGGCACGCCCAATTCGCGGGCAATGATCGCCGCATGACAGGTTCTGCCACCGCGATTAGTAACAATAGCGGCGGCGGTTTTCATCACCGGCTCCCAATCCGGCGTGGTCATATCGGCCACCAACACTTCGCCCGGCTTGAAACTACCGAGTTTGGCCACGTTATCTATCACCCGCGCCTGACCCACCGCGATCTTGCTGCCCACGGCATGGCCTTTGACGATGGCTTCGCCAGATTGTTTGAGTTGATATTGCTCCAAGACATTGCCGACCTTTTGCGAAGCCACGGTTTCCGGGCGGGCTTGCACGATATACAGCTTACCGTCCAATCCATCCTTGGCCCATTCCATATCCATAGGCCGGCCATAATGCCGTTCGATTTTCAAGGCGTAATCGGCCAATTGCAGCACTTCCGCATCGTCGATACAAAATTGCCGGCGCTCGTGATTTGAGGTGGCGACATTGCGAATCGGTTCCCGGGTGCGGCCGTCGCTATAGATCATCTTGATTTTTTTAGCGCCCAGCGTGCGCCGCAATACCGCCCGATAGCCTCGGGCGAAAGTGGGCTTATGCACGTAAAATTCGTCGGGATCGACAGCGCCCTGCACCACGTTTTCACCCAGACCATAGGCACCGGTGATAAACACGGCATCATTGAAACCCGACTCTGTATCCAGCGAAAACATCACGCCGCTGGCCGCCAAATCGGAACGCACCATTTTCATCACGCCTATCGACAAACCGATTTTGAAATGGTCGAAGCCCTGATCGAGTCGGTAATGAATCGCCCGGTCGGTAAACAAACTGGCGAAACAGCGTTTACAAGCATCCAGCAAGGATTGGCCGCCGCGAATATTTAAATAGGTATCCTGTTGACCGGCAAAACTGGCAGTGGGTAGATCTTCGGCGGTCGCAGAACTACGCACCGCGACGGTTAAATCGTCTTGATATTGCTGTTGTAATTGCGCGAAAGCATCCAGAATTTGCTGTTGCAAATCGGCAGGCAACGGCGATGCGTAAACCAAATCACGGGCTTGTTGCGCGCGGCGCGCCAGCTCTGCGACGTCGTCGGCATCGACATCATCGAGTAAAGCGTGCAAATGCGGCCAAGCGTCGGCCTGATCCAGCATATAACGGTAAGCTTCGGCGGTAATCGCAAAACCATTGGGGACAATCACGCCCTCCGAAGCCAACTCGCGATACATCTCGCCGAGTGAGGCGTTTTTACCGCCGACCAGCGGAATATCGTGGATGGTGAGTTCTGCAAACCAGCGGATATATTGATTGTGCTTGGACATGTTGCGCTCCTTGGCTGTTGTTATGCTTGTCCTTATAAGCATACGCCGTTGGCGGTAATCGGCAAGGGTCTGGAGCTGTCGCCTAGGGCTGGTGTAATTCCGGTAAGCGAGGTTTTAGCGAAATTTTAAAGCGGGTGGATTGTGAAGGTCGGGGATAACTCCCCGCCCCGCCAAGAATCGGTGAATTATTTACGCAACAGATAACCGATTATCCCGCCTGCGCCGCGGACAAGATCGACATCGCCCACTTTTTCTCTTCCGCGCTGGTGGTAGTTGCCACCAAGGTGGCGTAGCACAACCAGACGATTAAAACCACAAAGCCGAGCGCAACAACGAATAGCGCTAAATCCTTGAATAAGCGGACATTCCGTTCGGCGTCGGTTTCCTGCCGCTCAACCGAAACGCTGAATGTATGATTGGGCGGTGGATTATTGAGATCGATATGGCTCATAAGCCGATAATTTCGGTTTCCAGCTTTTGGGTTTCGGGTTCGACCAAACCGATTTTTAGCCCGCGCCGACGTCCATCCTTAGCCGCCAGATACAGGGTGATCGCTTTGCGCAAAATTTCGCTTTTATTGGTTTCGCCTTCCTCCGCGGCCTTGTGCAGTTCGCGATTCAGGTCATCGGACAACACAACATTGAAACGTACAGACATAAACACCTCCTCTTGGTTAAATGATGTGTTTTTTATACGGATATTTACACATCAGGCAAGCAGAATGCATGGGCTCCGGACTGTCGAGTTTAATCAATTCAAAACCTGATCGGCTGTCGCACACTTAGCCAAGCCAAGCCGCTTCCGGACCGTATGAGCCAAGCGTCAAACTCACTGACCTAAGCCCCGCCCGTAAGGTTTCGGGCGGGGCTTGAAACGGGTTTTAAACCATCAGGCGGAAGCCGAACCATTGAGCTTAGGGACTAAAACCCAACCGTACTTGGTACGGTAATTTCGCGCCGCAGCGCAGCCGGGTTTTGAATTCCCACGCAGCGTGTGGGAATGAGAACAGTCCCCCTGGTTCCCAAGCTCCCGATTGGAAACCAATCACTTGGAAGCTCTTGCTTCCTGTAGAGTTAGAAAGCTGGAGCTTCCAAGGCCGAGGTTCCCAACCTAGAGGTTGGGAACCAGAAAGACTAATACTCCACTCTTACTGATCCCATAAATGTCCTCGGTGTGCCGACTTCGATAGCATTACGGCTGAAAGCCGCGCTGGGAAAATACTCTTTGTCGAGCAGGTTGTTGACATTCAACTGCGTAGTCAATTTGCTGCCGCCAACTTTCCAAGAATAACTGGTCAATAGATTTACCGTCGCATAGCCGGGCAGCACGACGTCAGTGTTACTTGTTTCGGTAGTTTGGGAGCCGCGAACCAGTACCCCACCACCGAACTTCAAGCCTCGCAATGTACCGGCTTGTAGCTCGTAAGTGGTAAACAAACTGCCGCCATGTTTGGGAACTCCTGGCAAGCGTTGACCATTTTCGCCCGGATAACCTTTAATAACTTTCGCATCGGGTGTATAAGCATAAGCACCGATTATGTTCCATCCGGGTAGGATTTCTCCTTTTACATCGAATTCCAGGCCAGCTGTTTTAGCCTCTCCTATCGCTCTTGCGTCGATAAAAGTCGGTGGCTGATAAATTGCCATATTTTGCTTGGTCAGATCGAACCAAGCCAACGTAGCCATCAATTTTTTGTCGAAGAGTTCTGTCTTGGCTCCAAACTCCCACTGCTGTGCAGTTTCAGGACTTAATAACGAACCGCCAATTGATCTACCAGATTGGACACCAACAAAGTTTTCAGTGTAACTGCCGTACACACTAAATTCAGGAATAGGTTGCCAGATCAAACCGCCGCGAGGTGTCAAGCTATCCTGCATGGGATTTTCAGTAACCGCCCCACTAACAAGATCGATATATTCATTTTCCGCACCGTCATAGCGAAAACCCGCCAGTATAGAAAAGTTAAATGGCAATTTGATTTGATCTTGCAGATAAAGGCCGAACCATTGCTCCAATGCTGAGCTATTAACAACGGGTGCATTAGCTATTTGATTTTGGATGGCATTAGCTCCAAGATAAGTAGGATTATAAATATCGACGGCATTGAAATAATATTGCTCAGTACCTTGCCTAAAGGTACGAAAATAGTCGCCCCCTAATAGTAACGTATGCTGTAATCCCCATGTATCGAAATGCCCCGTCAAATTGATCGCATTAAAATAGCTGGCATCATCTTCCGGCGGGCGATGTCCGACCACGCCAAATATATTTAACATTCTGTTGTCAGTATTTAACCCTGTCGGATTAGCTGCGTAAGTCTCTATACCATTGTAGACCGCGGTGAAACGATGGCTCAGCGTCCAATTGTCATTAAAGGCATGAGACCAATTCATGCCGACCAGAACCCTTTCGAACATACTTCGCGGGTCTGCTTCACCTAAAAATCGACTGCGTGGTACATCGGCTGGTCGATTGCCAATTGCAGGTATGCCTCGGTCAAATACCACATGACCGTAATCGTATTCCAATTCAAAATTCACCTGGGTTTTAGGGCTAATGTTCCAAGTAACCGTCGGTGCGATAAAAATACGGTCACTGCTTACCATGTCACGAAACGAGTTGGCATCCTTATAAGCCAGGTTAATACGGTACAGTAACGATTTGTCGTCGGTAATCGGCCCGGTGGCATCCACAGTGGTGCGATAGAAGTCGTAAGAACCGAATTGTTGTTGTAAGGAATAATACGGCGTTGCCAACGGTTGTTTGGTGACGTAATTAACCACACCGCCGGGCGCAGTCAGTCCATAGAGTAGAGAAGCTGGGCCTTTCAAAGCTTCTACACGTTCAACATTGGCCAAATCCCGGCCACCCCAACCCTCCCAACGGAAATGGCGCACCATTGCGATAATCGCCTGCGGGGTAATTATCAAAACCTCGTCGTCTTGACCAGTCCAGCCAATCACCCGAATTTGCAGTGCCTTGATAGATACCGCTGACATAATTCAGCGCGTCGCCCGGACGGACAGCTTGCGTGTCTTCCAAAACCTGTTTCGGCACGACCTGAATCGAATACGGCGTTTCCATGATCGGTGTATCGGTTTTGGTGGCAGTAGCCGCGTTAGGTAGGCTGTAATCCGGGTTGTAAGGATCGGTCGAATCATAAACCGCCTTCCCCATCACCGTCACCGCCGGCATCGTCGTAGCCGTGCGCGGCTCGGCGTTCGCTGCTGGTTCCAGCGTAAATGTATCGTCCGCCGTTTTCCGCACAGTCAAGCCCGAATTCTGCAACATCCGCTGCATGGCCTGCTCCGGGGTGTATTGGCCGGACACCGGGCTGGAGCGGAGTTTGCCGACGAGTTCCGCCGGATAGAGCAGGCGCAGGTTGGTCTGGTCGGCGAGTTCGGTCAGGGCGCTGTCCAGGGCTTGCGCCGGGATGTTGAAGGCTTGCGCAGCGTCGCCGGCCATCGCGGCCAGGCTGACCGTGCCGAGCAGTAATAATGCGACAATAGGCTTGGGTTTAAACATACGGGCCTGGCCGGGATGGACGCTGCCGGTATCGCGTGAGTTTTTCATCTGTAATCCTTAACGTGGCGGCGGCACCATTGCCGCGTACCGGTTAAGATGGACGGCCGGAAAAATCTTGTAATGGCGGCGGGATTTTTTTTGCGCTAGCCGTGCAACACGGTCAACCACGGCGTGATTTGACTGATTTTTACCGAAAGGATTTGTTGCAGCATCGCCAGTGTGGCGGCGCGGTCCGCCAGCGGGAAGACGCCACTGACCCTTAGCGCCGCCAGTTTGGCGTCGCTGATGACGATCTTTCCGGGGAAATAGCGGTCCAGTTCCGCAACCACATCGGCCAGGGCTTGATTTTTAAAGACCAGTTTACCGCGTTGCCAGGCGGCGTTTTGCTGCGGATCGGCCGCCACTGCGGCTTGCAAGCCGTCGGCGGCACTGTAAACCGCTTGTTGCCCTTCGTGAATGCGGGCGTCGGGCGGGTAATCCGGGGCGTGCAGACCTTTGACACACACCGCGTGTTCCTGCACCGTGATGCGGGCGGAGTGGTCTTGCTGCAGCACTTCAAAGACCGTCCCTAAGGCTTTGACCACTACAGTATCGGTGGCTACCTCAAACGGCCGTTTACGGTCGGCGGCGACCTTGAACAAGGCCTGACCGTGTTTCAATGTCAGTTTGCGGCCGGTATCCGAATAGGCAACCGTCAATGCGGTATCGGTATTCAACAGCACCTGGCTGCCGTCGGCCAAAGTCACGGTTTTTTGTTCGCCGACAGCGGTGTAATAGTCGCTGAACCAGCGGTCGCCAAGATCGGAAAACGGCAAAACCAGAGCCAAGGCAACAGCGGCCGCTGCCAAGCCGCGCCAGACGGGCCGGCTAAATCGGCGGCCCCTGGCTTGCGTCGGTATCGGCAGATCCGTTACCGACCAGACCTCGCCCATGTCCAGCCACAGTTGTTCGGCTTCGACAAAGGCGCGACGGTGTGAGGGGCTGCGATTTTGCCATTCGGCGGCCGCACGCCGCTCTTGCTCGCCTACGTTTCCGGCGCGCAGCCGTATCACCCAATCAATCGCCTGATCGGACAAAGTGGTGATTTCGGAAACGGGTGCGTTACTCATCGACATAAGGTTTGGACGGTTGAAACTATTATGACGGATGACGCAGCCGTTCTTGCTGATATTTTCCGGGCGGTCGGCAATTTGCCTCAATGTTGCTTGAGCCTGTCCCGACAATGCCGCATGGCCCGCGCCAGATGCTTGGCGACCATGCTTTCCGAGATGCGCAGGCGGGCCGCGACTTCGGTATGGCTGAGGCCTTCGACTCGGTTCCAGTAAAAAGCCAGACGGCAGTCTTCGGGTAATTCCGCCAAGGCCTGACGAATGGCTTGCAAGCGCTGGGTCTGCTGATAACGCTGCTCGGGGCCGGGCGACTGTTCGGGAACGGCGTTGTAGGTGTCGTCGTCGACATCCTGCTTGAGCCGATTGACGCTAAGCCGCTGGTAATCGATCACCAAATTACCGACAACCCGAAACACGAAAGCCCGCGGATTCTCGATAGTTTCCTGCGTTTGCTGGCGGCTCAGCCGTAAATAAGCATCTTGCAGTATGTCCGCGGACAGGTCTTCCGAACCCAGTTTACGCACGATAAAACGACTGAGCTCATCGCGATGTTTATCGATGAATGCCGCAATTTGCTCTGCGCTTGGTTCGGATTGTTCGCCGCTGTCGGAAGGTTTTGCGGAAAATACTTGGTCGGACATGAGTCATCGCTGCGTTATTGTCCAGATGTTACGAGCACGATACGCACCCAATCGCACAAGCAAATAGAAATCAGGCAATTAAGTTTTTTCGCCGGCGCATACCGGGAATGACAGGCGGAAAAAATAAGTGATATGCCGCAGCCGTTTGCGGCGAATCCCCTATTGGCTGCAAGGCGCGTAAACACGGCGACGCTGGGGCTTGATCTAATATAAGGCTGTCAACCTCAGCAGCGGCGAGCAACCGGCCAGCGCTTTACAGCGGAAACTAACCGAGTCAGGCTTTCCTTCCGGTAGTGAGCTAAAAAACGCCTACAGCGAGGGCTGGGCAGCTGCGACGACCTGATTGCGGCCGGCGTCCTTGGCTAGATAAAGCGCTTTATCCGCCGCCCCGATCAAGGCCACCGAAGATAGGCCGTTTGCGGGATATGTAGCTACACCAAATGATGCAGTAACACCGATACAGATGTCGGCAACGGCAATAGGCTGCGCAACCAGGGCCAAACGTATCAATTCGGCGCGTTCACTAGCCGTTTGTAGCGAGGTATCCGGCAACACCAGAAAGAACTCTTCGCCGCCATAGCGGCAATCCAAATCGCTGGCGCGGGCATGACGCCTCATGATGTCGGCAAAAGCTTTCAGAACTGCATCACCGGCCTGGTGTCCATAACAATCATTGATCATTTTAAAATGATCCAGATCGCTCATCACCACGCTCACTTCATAGCCTTGCCGCTCAGCCAAACGCAATTCACGTTCCAAGTTTTCGTTAAGGAACAGGCGGTTATACAGCCCGGTCAACGGATCATGAATCGCCTGGTATTGGAGTTGCTCGTGCAGAACTTTGACTTGCCGCTCGGAACGTAATCGCTCGCTAATATCCGCCAATACGGCTATCAATGCAGGTTTACCACCGATATCAATTGCCGGACTAGCGGATACCTCTACCGTGATCATTTGGCCATTCCTACGCACGGCGTTGGCTATAAAATTGATTTTCGCAATATCTTTGTTTAGCGCTTTTTGCATCGCTTCGCGCAAGGCAGGCTGATCGGTATCGCTGATGAGTTCCATCATGCCCATATTCAAGAGGTGATCGACCTCGTAATCGAAGATTTCGGCAAACTTAGGATTCACATAATGAAAGCGGTCTTCGATAATCATGGTTATGCCGACCAAGGATTGATCCAGAACCCGGTGAAACTTTTCCTCGGCCTCTTGCAGCGCTCGATTGATCTTCTCGTTCTCCCGCAACGCCGCTTCCAACTCCTTTGTCCGAGCCCGTACCAAATTCTCCAGCATAATCGTGGTTTGAAATTGATCAAAATCCGAATAGTGTTGAGTGGAACTATGCTCTACTCGATTCATCAAGGCTTCTACAACCTTATTCAGGCGAACGATTTCCGCCCTTAATTCGCTCTCTGTATCGAGTGTATCTGTGTCAATCATCCTCGCCGCACCTATCAACTGCACCGATAGCAACCGCGGCGAAGGTCTGATTGACGTGCACGCCGCGAAACTGCTCGCCATACGTATTGAAACCTATCACCTTGTTATCACTCAGTATTTGTTCCGCTTGCGCCGTTAACCCGCGCTGTACCAGCTCAAGCTTTCTAAGTATGCAATCGCAAGCTAGCGTGACCTGAGGTTGACCGATCTGTGCCCGAACTTCGGCAAACGCCTGCTGTAGACTTTCGATAGGATCCACCCCTCGCGCGACTCTCAACACCAAGCCTTCCTCGATAGCGCAGTAAAATGTCAGACTTTGATCTTCGTTGGCACTACGAATAGCCCGCACATAATAGTTACCATCGATAGCGACCACGACCGGCGCCGCGGCGAAGTGCTCAGGGCTCAATTCTTCGACCATAACCCCGATGAGTCTGGCGTATTCCGGGGCCGCCGGTAGCCCGTTAATTTCATGTACGATGCGCCGTCTGGCATCGGCGTGTGTGACCACCAATCTTTCCGCCGTCGGTACAAAATGTTGCGCTTTGAATATTTTGAACGGTAACGACGTATGCACCAGCAATAACAAGGCACTGTCCGCATGAAAGTCACCATCGCAATAAACGTATGTTTTATGGAACAGCAAGTCGTCGGCCGCCGAGCCGCCAATCATGGCGATATTGCCTAATGCGTCTTGTATCGCATGGGTAACCTGCTCTTCGCGCACCGATAAGCCGTCGATCAACAAAAAACCAAAACAATTTTCGGCGTTAAGATGCGTAACTCTATCTTGCAAGCCATACAATAGTTCGTTGGCAAGCGCATGCCCTTCGGCGATTTGAAACTGTTGCAAGTTAGGAATTAGCCCACTGGTCGCAATAAAATCCGGCGCGGAAAAGCCGACACCTACCAGACTTTGTTGACTCAGTCCTGCATCGCCTATTTCGCCGGCGGTCGTGCAGCCAACCACATGCATACCTTGAAATCGACGTCTTATTTCGGAAGCCAGCACAGTTCGGTCATAACTATTCGAACAAAAGAAAATGACCAAGGTGGTATCGGAGTGGAGCAAGCCTAAAGCAAGTTCCTCGACCGCCCGCTGAGGGTCAGATAAACAGGAATGGGCAATGCGAATTGCCGTGCGGCGACTCATCTGCTATCTCGGCAGTTGCAGTTGTGGATGAACAGATATTTTACAACCGGGCTAGCGACTGTGCTGTAGAAAAAATCGAAAACTATGCGGATATACTTACAACTCTCATCTTAAGTGATGACAGAAATTGACGTTACTAGCCGTTCAACCATTCCATATAGAGTTGCACGCCTTGCTCGACGGTTTTGAAGTCATGGCTGCAACCAACTGCGCGCAATTTGTCCAGATTGGCTTCGGTGAAGCTTTGGTAGCAGCCTTTCAGGTGCGCCGGGAAGGGAATATATTTGATATGGCCGCGCTGGTGGAATTTAATCACCGCATTTGCCACGTCATTAAAGGTTTGGCTACGCCCGGTACCGCAGTTATAGATGCCGGATGCTTTGGGGTTATCAAGAAACCAAAGGTTAATATCCACCACATCGCCGACATAAACAAAATCGCGGCGCTGTTCGCCGTTGCCATAACCGTCACAACCTTCGAATAAGCGTAATTCGTCGGAATCTTTTATCTGATTGTTCAAATGAAAGGCCACACTGGCCATGCTGCCTTTGTGGGCTTCGCGCGGACCGTAGACATTGAAATAGCGTAAACCAACCACTTGCGCGGTCAAATTTTGCTGTCTGCGCAAATATTGGTCGAACTGAAACTTGGAATAACCGTAGACATTCAGCGGACCTTCGTAAGCCAATTCTTCCTTGAAGGTTAAATCGGCACCGTAAGTAGCGGCGCTGGAGGCGTAAATGAACGGGATTTTGTGGCTTTGGCAATAATGAAACAGCGTTTTGCTGTATTCATAATTATTGTCCATCATATAACGGCCGTCCCACTCGGTCGTACTGGAACAGGCGCCCTGATGGAAGATGGCTTCTATCGTTTCTGCTTGGAAAGCACCTTGTTGCAGTCGTTCCAAAAAGGTGCTTCTGTCCAGATAATCCGCTATCTGACAGTCGACCAAGTTTCGGTACTTGATACCGTTGCTTAAATGGTCGACTACTAAAATATCATCATAACCGCGGGCATTCAGGCCCAATACCAGATTGCTGCCGATAAAACCGGCGCCACCGGTTACGATGATCACGGCTTTACTCGGCTACCACT
>Ga0123393_1002538_pt1 | contig 17786 bp, 12 predicted proteins | sample T6HHNH4metaT_FD_89921 | JGI IMG/M metagenome (GOLD analysis project Ga0123393, IMG submission 89921) | Methane-oxidizing artificial microbial communities from Washington, USA to study methane cycling - T6-HHNH4 metaT (Metagenome... | ecosystem: Engineered > Modeled > Simulated communities...
AAACCGTAAGCTTTCAAATACCCGCGGTTGGCGAGGCCATCACACGGCTCAGACTCGACCCAGCAGACCGAGCTGGTTTTTTGCACTTGTACGGCATCACCCTGCGCAACGAGCAAGGCGATGCGCTTTGGCAGTGGTCGGCAGACACCTCCAGCCGCACCTTGCTGGCGTCCACCCCCCACAGCCAAATTGCCTGGCAAGCCCCTATGCCACCAGCGTCCGGCGCAAGCTTGCTACTTCTCACCGGCACTGACCCCTGGCTGGAGCTGCCCATCCCCGCCGAGACTCTTGCGTCTGCCAGCCTCTCGGGCGCGCGGCTGGACGTTGAACTGGGCTGGCCCATGTCTGCCGACTATCTGGCGCTGTCCAGTACGGTAAAACCGCTGGGAGACCGCATCGACCTACTGGAGAGCCGTGCCCGTGATGCACAGAGCCGGATAGAGCAACAGCAGAACCAACTACAGGCGGTGAGTGGCAGAGCCAGCCTTCTAGAAGAAAGCAATAAGGCACTTGCACAGCAACGCGCCATGTGGCAGCAGGAAGCTACTCGCCTGAACAAGGACTACCAAGCACTGGCCGACCACCTCAAGACCATAGAAAACTCCACCGTGTTCAGAGCCACCCGCCCCCTGGTCCACGCCAAGATGCACATTGATCGATTGCTGGGCCGCGTCCCGGCACCCGTGCAACCCGCAGAGCCTGCACCCGTGCCACTGGCGCCAAGCACTCATCCTGTAGACGTTATCGTGCCCGTATACCGAGGACTGGCCGATACACAACTGTGTATTGATTCAGCCCTGGCAAGCCAATGCGAAACGCCTTGGCGCCTGATCGTCATCAACGACGCCAGCCCGGAACCAGAAGTCACCGAATGGCTGCGGGAACGTGCACAGCAAGACAGCCGCATCACGCTGCTGGAAAACCCGGAAAATCTGGGCTTTGTAGGAACGGTGAACCGAGGCATGTCGCTGAGCGACAGCCACGATGTGTTGCTACTCAACAGCGATACTGAGGTCGCCAATGATTGGCTCGACCGTATTCGCCGCGCAGCCTACGGTGACCAGAAGGTAGGCTCGGTTACGCCGTTTTCCAACAACGCCACGATCTGCAGCTACCCTCGTTTTTGCAAGGACAACGCCTTGCCGCCGGACTACGACACGGCACGGCTGGACGCACTGTGTGCGCAAACCAATCCGGGCGCTGTGGTGGACGTTCCCACCGGTGTAGGGTTTTGTATGTACATCCGCCGCGACTGCCTGCAGCAGGTGGGACTGTTTGACACAGAGAACTTCGGCAAGGGTTACGGCGAAGAAAACGACTTCTGCCAACGTGCGGCAAAGGCGGGCTGGCGCAATCTCCATCTGCTAGACACCTTTGTGCTGCACACCGGTGGCGTGAGCTTTGGCGACAGCAAAAGCCCGCGCGAGCGGGCCGCCATGGAAACCCTGCGACGCCTGCACCCCCGCTACGAGCGCGAGGTCATGGCATTTGTGCAGGCAGATCCGGCGCAACCCTATCGCCTCGCGCTGGATATGGCACGCATACAGCGGGCTCAACGCCCCGTCGTGCTGGCTGTGCTGCACGACAGGGCGGGCGGCACCCTTCGCCATGTGCGCGAACTCGCGCAACATTTGAGTGACCAAGCGACCTTCCTCACACTCACGCCCGCACCAGACCAGCGCGTACGCCTGGAACTGGCTGGCAAGGATGAAGGCTTTGAACTCTTGTTCCGGCTCTCCGACCAGTTCGCAGACCTCGTTCAGGTGCTCAGTATCTTGGGTGTGCGGCATATCCACTACCACCATATCCTTGGCCATGATCCGCTGGTTCTGGACCTGCCAGCACAGTTGGGGGTGGACTATGACTTCACCGCGCACGACTACTACAGCTATTGCGCTCACATCTCCCTGACGGGCAGCGACAACCGATTTGCTGGGGAACCCGCCCCCGGGCAGTGCGCTTGTTGCTCCCCGCATGACCCCGCCCCCATGGGCAACGGCACGGTGGCGGACTGGCGACACCGCAACCGTCACTTTTTGACTAGCGCTCGCCTGGTTATCGCCCCCAGCGCAGACACTGCACGGCGCATCGCTGCATTTGCCCCCAGTGCGCGTGTGCGGGCCATTCCCCACACGGACATGGCCACGCCTGACAGCAAGGGAACGCCACTGCCGCAGGCCAAAAATTTGCCCCCGGACGCACCACTCAAAGTGGTGGTCCTCGGCGCACTCAGTGCCATCAAGGGTGCTGACGTGCTTGAAGCGGCGGCCCAGGAAGCCGCCAGAACAGGTGCGCCTGTGGAGTTCCATCTGCTCGGCTATGGCTACCGCCACCTGCAAACCCAGCCACGCGCACGGCTTACCGTACATGGCGCCTACCAGGACGAGGACTTGCCGGGACTGCTGGCTTGGCTGCAACCCGACATAGTCTGGTTCCCCGCCCTCTGGCCTGAGACCTACAGCTATACGCTCAGCGCCGCTTTGCAGGCAGGCTTGCCGGTGGCCGTTCCGGACATCGGCGCATTTGCAGAACGCATTGTTGGCAGGCCTTGGAGCTGGGTATGTCCGTGGGACCAGGAAGGAAAGCAATGGGTCCGCTTTTTCACAGCTTTGCGTGCCGAGCATTTCGTGCCTGGCTTGCCGCCAGCACCCACGTTCGCCCAACCTGTGCCTGATAGCAGCGCGCCCTGGACATACCAGCACGACTATTTGATGGGCATGTCGGCCAAAGCAGACGCGCAGCCACCATTGGCTGCCGCGTTGCTAGCCCAATACCTGGCACCCAAGGGCGCGTCAGCACGTTCTGAGGCACTGAACGCACTCGCTTACCTGCGTTCGCTCCCTCTGCTGCGCACTGCAGCCCGCCGTATTCCTGCGCACTGGCAGCGTCGAATCAAGAATTGGCTGCAAAAGTAAATTACTTCAATCACCACCATGAACAGTATTTCCGACCCCAACCTTCCGCTCATCGAAGCCGCCCGCACGCTAATAGAGCAAGGCCAACTTGCTCAGGCTGCCGACGCGCTCAATCAAGCACGAGCCCAATTCCCCAACGACCCACGCGTATACATGATGGCAGGGGTCATGTCAGAAAAAGCTGGCAACGTGGCCGGAGCGTTTCAACTTATGCAAACCGGGCTGTCGCTCGCCCCCAGCTGGGCTCCCGGCATTATTGTGCTGGCGCAGTTGCAGGCGAGACAGGGTCAGTATGAAGAAGCGAGCGAGAACGCCGCCACAGCGCTTCAACTTGACAGCGAGAGCCGCGTCGTGCTGGATGGTGCAATTGACGTCGCACAACTCACTGGTGACTTCGCCCTCGCCGTGCGCCGTATCCGGCAAGGCCTGGCCCGGCAACCCTCCGATGCCAAGTTGCGAATGATGCTCGCCTCCGCCCTGGGTCAGATGGAGCAGTATGACGAGGCCCTTGCTCTCTGGGACGGGCTCATTGCAGACTCACCCGAGGATCGCGCAGCGCTCGAAGGGCGCATGCACATGCTCTTGATTGCAGGGCGTCTGGAAGAAGCTGCTCTCGCAACAGCCCATCTGCGAGCGCTCGACCCCACCAATCCCGTCTACGCCTACTACGAAGAGCGCGCACAAGGACAAACTCCAGCACACCAGCCCACCGAACTCAACCGGCAACTTTTCGACAACGCTGCACATTTTTTCGACGCTCAGCTGGTCCAAGGCTTGAACTACAGGTTGCCACAGCAGATTGCCAAGAAAATCATCGCTTTTTATCCAGACAGAAAGCTCAACCTGCTCGACTTAGGCTGCGGAACAGGACTGCTGGGGGCCCAACTGGGCAGGCTACAAGGTCGCCTGGCGGGCGTGGATTTATCCCCAAAAATGCTTGATCAGGCACGCCGCTACAACCTGTACGACACATTGACCGTCGCTGACCTGCACGACGCACTCAGCGAGGCTGAAGCTACGTCCTACGATGTAGTCGTTGCACTGGATGTCTGCGTGTATGTGGGCGACTTGAGTAAAGTCATTCCCGCGGTGTGGCGCACCCTGGTGCCAGGTGGAAGACTGTTCTTCTCATGCGAAAGTGGGCCAGAGGATGGACCTGACCTCGTCCTGAATAGGTCTACTGAACGGTACGTCCACAAGCGCAGCCATGTCGAGAGCCTGTGCCGGGATGCCGGATTTGTGGTGGAAGTCGAAAACACCGTACTGCGTACCCAAAAGGGCCAGCCCGCACATGGCTTTGTAGTCATGGCACGCAAGCCCTCGTGAACGACTTGTCTTCCTAAGCACCCTTGCGCAACAGCAAAAAAATCTCATTGTTGCGCAGCACTGATTCACTGTATTGCACAAGTAATTGCTGCGGTGGCAGCAGGTCTACGCTGCGTCGCTCCTGTTGCTCCACCACGAAACCAGCTTGACGCACAAGATCCACCAGTTCATCCGCCGTCAAACGGTTGAGCTGTTGGTACTCCTTGAACACGAAGCGTTTGTAGCCGTCTACGCCAAAGTCAGCAAACCCAAAGTCGACTTCCTCCGCGTTGATCGGCCCTTCGTGGGCTTCTATGGTGGACCACAGCACCTCTTCGGGCACCAGCAAATGGTGCCACGGCACTTCGTCATAGCGGCGCAGGTGCGAGCCATAGGGTGAATGGAACAACGGTTCGATCTGCAAGAAAAACACCCCCCCCGGGCGTAAACAGGCGTGCAGATCCTGCAAGATCGGCAGCAACTGGTCGCGCTGCACATGTTCGAAAGTAGACCAGCTCATAATGCCATCGATACCCGAATGGCGATCCGACAGGCGCGCGCCCGGCGCGATGGTCTCAAACGTCAGCGCAGCCGGGATACGGCGCATGCCCAGTTGCTCGCTGGCAATGCGCGGCAGTTTGGTGTATTCCCTGCGAATATCGATGCCATGAATGGCAGTAGCGCCGTGACGCAGCACCAGAGACAAATCGGTAATGCCATCGCCGCAGCCAAAATTTAGCAGTCTTGCAGTGCGCATATCAAGCGCGCTGCCCATCCACTGGTGGACCACGTTGGCGGCGTAGTCGAAATGCGCCCGAAACCACTCGTCACTGATGCGCTCTGCATCCCATGGAGCCATACCCCACAGCCGCTCCTGCAACTTTAACCACCAACTATTGTTCATTGCTTCTCCAGGGATAGCACTGTGATCCATCGCTTCCTACGTTCCCGCAGCAGCACCATGTTGCAAGCAGTCTGGGCTGCTTGGCCACACTGCCAACGCTCCACCCAAGTGCTCCTTTCACGGTTTGCGCAGCACGTAAGCGTCTTGGTGGTTCCAGAAATGAACTGGTGCCTTGTGCACCAGCCTGTCGGCCCCCACTGTTTCGGCAATGCGCGCAAGGACAAACGCCTCTGAGGTAAAAGTGGTGCCGTATTCCTGCTCGTCGATGGCAGTGGACTCGCTGGAAGCCGCAAAAAAATAGCCATCCTCGTCCAGCGTCACATGATCAAAGTCGGCCGCTTTGATACCGTGGGTGCTGAACACCAGCAGCCCGCCAGGGGCAACCGCTTCGTACAACACCTTGAGCCAACGCGACCACGTCGCGCTTGGCAAATGGCTGAAGAGAGACAACACAAATACCAGGTCATAGCGGGCAGGCCATTGCACACTCTCAGGCACGCTGGTCGACAAGAAGCCATCAACACCGAACGTGCTACGAGAAAACTCCACCGCATTCGGCACTACATCCGACACCACGACCCGCGAAGAACCCAGCGCCTTGACCAAGTGCCGGGTGAACCGGCCATGGCCGCTGGCGAATTCCAACACACGGGGCGTCCTCAATAGTGGCTGGTCCACCGCCTCCAGCAGCAGCATCAGCTCCGACAAAGTTCTCCAGCCGTCCGCGAGGTAGTCGCGCAGTGGGTTACGGCTTGAGTGGTGACTTCGAAAGAAGCCGAAAATGTCGTCTTGCTCAGAGATGGTGCAGTTCAGCCCCATGACGTTGTTGAAGGACCCGATCAGGTCATTCGCCTCTATGAGTGCGTGGGCGGCCAGCACCACATCGCGTTCATCGCGCGCACGCACCAGCACTTGCGCTGCAGCCTCCCTGTCGCCCCGTGCCAGCAGCTCACGCCCCTCTCGTAGCAGTTGTTGGCCAAGGGTGGATGTCGATGTTGGAAGAACTGTCATGGTGTTGGAATGCGCGAGAAACCACAGATTATCGGGGAGCAGCTGGAAGATGCCGACTCGTGAGCGCAGGACAGGTGCACGCTGCAAGCGCGACATCCTGCGCCTTGGTGCTTTGACAGCCCCGCTGTACGCAAATGAGTCAGCCGAGGATCTGCGGGAGAGTCTGCGGGCGTCAACTCCAGCGGTGGGGCAGCCGCACCAAACCAGGTAGCGGCTTGGGGAAAATGAAGCGGAAGTGCAAAAACTGAAACCACTGGTCATACACTGCCAGCCCCGTTTCGTCGAACAAAAAAGCACTGATCACATAGTCGCCGCTGTGTAGAGGGAGATCCGGGAAGGTCAGGACGGATTGCCAGGTGCCGTCGTCAAGTTGGACAGGCACTGCTCCATCTTCGTGCGTAGCAAGTGATGTGATGCCCACGCCCTTTGACTGCTCGATCATGAACCCGATATTCGGGCGCTCCATCCCCCGCCCTCGGGCACGGATGGTCACCACCAGATCATGGCCTTGGAGCACCGGCGGCTGGTCGCCCACCGCATCATTGAGGTGCGCCACATCCACCGACAGAATGCAGGCACTGCCGCCATCACTTGCCGCCTTTGGGGCGGCGAAATGCCGCGACTGGTCAGCCATTGAACCATCTGGAGGATGCCCTGCACCAGCACCTTCGGTCACAGCTGGCACGGGCCCACCAGGAGCGTCGCCCTCGGCCGCGGCTTCACGCGCTCGCGTGTGTACGTCGTACGCGGCAAGCACCGCCTCTGTATTGCCGAACTGCTCCACCCGCCCCCCCTTGAGCCAGAGTGCCCGGTCGCACAGATGGCGAATGTGGTAGGGGCTGTGTGAACAGAACAGGATGGTGCAGCCGCTGTTACGAAACGCCGTGATGCGCTCGACACACTTTTTCTGAAAATTCTGATCCCCTACGGCCAGCGCTTCGTCGATGATCAAAACGTCGGGCTGCACCGCAGTCACCAGGGCAAACGCCAAGCGCACGGTCATGCCCGACGAATAGGTTTTTACCGGCCGGTCCAGCGCCTCACCCAGTTCGCAGAAATCGATGATTTCAGGCTCCAGGCGCGCCATCTCATCATGATTGATACCGATCAGGCTGCCCGCGAAGTAAAGATTGTCGCGGCCGCTGAAGTCGGGGTGAAAGCCAGCGCCCAGCTCCAGAATGGCAGTCACCCTGCCTACGCGATCAATACGCCCATGGCTGGGCTGCAAAGTACCCGCCAACAGTTTGAGCAAAGTGCTTTTGCCTGCACCGTTGTCACCGATCACACCAATACACTCGCCACGCCGCAATTCAAACGACACATCGCTCAGTGCCCAGTGGCTGCGGTGGGTGGCTTTGCCCGTCAACAGCGCACGCAGCCTGGCCCGGGGGGTGGGATAAAGCTTGTATTCTTTAGCTACGCCAGCCACTGACAGCACGGTGTCAGGCACAACGCTCGGCGTATTGGGGGAGTTTTTGGTGCTCACAACCAGTCCACCAATTGGTCACGGCTGCGGGCCACCAGGGCGTTCAGCACCACTGACAGTGCACACACCCACACAAGCGTTGCGCACCATACGCTCCACTGGGGCCACTGACCTTGCAGCAGCACTTGCTGATATCCCATGACCAGACCCGTCATCGGGTTGAGCCATAGTACCCAGCGCCAGGCCTGGGGAAAGAGCTGAATGGGAAACAGAATGGGTGACAGATAAATGCCCACCGAGAGCAGAAAGCCCACCAGCTGCGCAACGTCTCGCAGCGCCGCAGCCAGTATGGCCAGTGCGTAACCCAGCACCATGCACAACAGCATTTGCAACAGCAGCAAAGGCAGCAGAGCCAGGATGGCTGGCTTCAGCCCATGCGCAGGAATGTAGGCCACCGCTACCAGCAGCAGCAACGGGCCATAAATAGAGAAGCTGGCCAATACCGAGCGTGACGTAAACAGCACAGGTGGCAGAGGGTTCTTGTGCAACAGGCTGCCAGCGTCGATCAAGCTGGTCATGCCACGCTGTACGGCATCGCAAAACGCCATCCACGGCAAGGCGCCAACTACCAGATACGCGCCAACGGCCCTTGTAGGGGCCTGCTCGCCCAGGCGCATGCCAAACACCACATCAAACACCAGATAGTACGCAGCCACAGTGAGCAGTGGCTGCAGATAGGGCCAGACAATGCCCAGTGCCGTACCGGAGTGGCGTGAAGCCACCTCCCGGCGCGTGAGCACCCACACCAATGTGCGCGCACGCCACAGCGCGCGCGCTTCGCTCCAGAGAATATTCATCAGAAGAAGGTTGCAGGCGGACAGCCGCCCACCGCGGCTCGTCTGGCCTTGGCTTCAGGCGATCAGGCCTTGGGCAATTGGCCGCCCGCTACCCATATTACTTGGCTGGCACCGGGATGCTAGCTCCCTTGGCGTAGCCTGCCGCAAAGTCTTCAATGGCCTTGGCATTGGGCTCCACACCGTCTTGCAGCTTTTGTGCAGCCTTCACACGAGCATCTTGCGTGACGCTGGCGCGCACTTCCTTGAGCAGCTCATCTTTCACCTCGTCGAAGGAGCGATTGCTTGGCGGCTTGCGGTCTTCCAACTGGATGATGTGGTATCCAAACTGGGTTTCCACCACACCACTGAGGTCGCCTTTTTTCTTGAGATCAAAGACAGCTTCATCAAAGGCGGGCACCATCCGGCCCTTTGGGAACAAACCCAGATCGCCGCCACGAGCTGCACTGCCCTTGTCGGTGGAGTGCTCTTCTGCCAGCTTGGCGAAATCCCCACCCTTCTTTATGTCCGCAAGCAATTTTTCGGCTTTGGCACGCGATTCCGGGGTGACCCCTCCAATGAGAATGTGCCGCGCTTGTACCTGCTCGCCCACCTGGAAGCGTTCAGGCTTCGCACGGTAAATGCTGCGAGCCATTTCAAGGGCAGCAGCGTCGCTGGGTGCCGCCTGCTGATCAATGCGCGCCAGCATCATGTCAGACAGAACCTTGTCGCGCGCCAGTTGCAGCATGGCAACCACCTGCGGGTCCTTGTCCAGTCCTTCCTTCAAGGCTTGCTGGCCCAGGGCTCGGCGCACATACATATTCATGGCCACTTGGCTCACGCTCTGCTTGTTGCCCAGCACCATAGGGCGCATTTCTGCGGGCATGCGCATCAGTGCGTCAGCCTCCAGATCAATGCTGGTGATGGCAAATTTCCCGCCCTGAGTCAAGGGCACAGGGCCCGCTGCCTGGGCCATCGAACCACAGGCGAGCAAAGCAGCAGCCAAGGTAATACCGCGCAGCGGCGAGATGCAAGTTGTAGTCAGAAGCTTCATGGATAAAAAGGAGATATGAAATGAAAAAAAGGCGGGGAATCCCCCGCCTTTTTTGGATCGCGTTGCCGCGATTAAGTGCCCACGAATTACTTCGTGTAGCGGTGTGGCCAAGAGATACCGTAGGTACCCGACACGCCGACACCAGCTTGTGGGTTGGTCAGCTTGATGAAGGAGTTACCCAGCAGTGGCAGACCTTGAGCAGCGTTGGTCGTGTCGATCACGCCCCAGCCATTCGTGTAGATGCCGGAAGTGATGGTGCTACGAGCAACCGAAGCGCCCAACACGGAGTTGCCCGTGTCAGAGAAGGCCAGCACGCTGACTTCGCCGCAGAATGCAACGGAGCTGGCGGTACCAGGCGAGAACACTGGACCTGCCGTAGCAGAGGTTTCTTCACGGTCGAAGAACTTCTGACCATCGGCGTACACGCAGATGTTGCCGTTGGTGTCCACAGTGGTGTTACCACCGTTCTTGTAGGTACCGCCACCGGTTGCGTAAGCGCCGCTCACTGCAGGGTAGAACCACTCGCCAGCTTGAGTAGCCGAGGCGTTCAGGTCAGTGAACAGACGGTACTTAGCATTGGACGACGTTGGGCCGGTAGCGCCGCTCGTGCCGGTCACAGCTGCGTAGTTGGCAGCCACGTTGTAACGACGTGCGGGCATGGAGAACACCCAGTCGGTCTTCGCGGTGATCGATGCGTCCAGAGCGTACTGGTTGGTCACCGACTTCACAGCCAGGGCCGTCAGCAGGTTCGTGGCTTGTGCCAGGGTGGTAGCAGAGCTAGCCGCGCCGAAGAAAGGCGTAGACAGGTCAGGTGCGTCGTAGTTCAGCATAGGCAGCGTAGCGGCAGCGACAGCAGTACCCGTTGCATCAAACACGTTCAGAGCACGGAACAGCGGGTCAGCCGTCACGCCGTCTGCGCCGTTAGCGTTCAGCGTAACCAGGGAATTGCCCAGCTGCGCGAAGTGACGGAAGTTGGCCACGCCATTCACACCACCAGCACCAACGGTAGCAGCGATAGCAGTTGCAGCACCCGAGAACACGGTGGTTTGTGGCACATTGATGATGTACCAGTCACCCATCAGGCCGCCGGTGGGGCTGTCCAGACCAGCCGCAGTGATTTGTGCTTCAGTGGTGTAGTCAGCGATAGCAGCTGCGTTCAGAGTCGAACGAGCGGTAGAGCCAGCAACGGAGCAAGGAGCCACGCCAGACACGTGCTTGGTAGCAGTGTACAGAGGGGAGCGGTTAGGACCAGCAGCATTCAGAGCACCGTTGGTGTCGAAAGCCTTCAGAGCCGTGATGTCAGCCACGTTGAACACTTCCACGTAACCTTCGCGAGTCAGTGCAGTGCGCTGAGCTTCCGTCAGGTAGCCAGGCAGGCGGCTGGTGGAGTTGTTGAAGGACTGGGTGGTCAGTGCGGGCACCGTGCAGGTGTTGTCTGCGGTGGTGATTTGGGCCAGGCCATTGGCATCAGCCGTCACAGCAGCCGTCCACACGTCGCCAGGCGACAGGAAAACCTGGAAGTCCAGCAGGTCGTCAGAGTTGGAAGCGGAGCGGAAACGCACCTTGGCGACCTTACCGTTGGTTTGGTCGGTGTTGGTGATGTGCAGAACGGTCATGTTGCCGTTTTGCGCATTGAAATAAGGCACCACCAGAGCGTGGCCCACACCACCAGCCGTCACTGCCAGAGCAGTCGCCGTTGGCTTGGCAATAATCTTGCCAGCATAGGTAGTCGCAGTTTGAGGACCAGCATCGGTGCCAACAACCACGTCAGCCGACGCGACACCCGCGAAGCCCAGGCCACCAATCATGGCAGCAATGCTCAGGGCCATCACATTTTTTTTCATACAAGAACTCCAGTTAAAAAGTTGGTAAGCGCAACTACCACGATTGATTACGCTAGAGAATCGTAGCACAGCGCTCTTGGGAACTACACTTGATTACGCGGGCCTGCTGGTGTTTGTTGACCAAATACAACAGTCTCGAATAACCAAAACCTCATCCCCTGGCCTGCAAGGGAGCTGCCTCAACCCTTACAGATCTTGGTAGCGCCACCACTGGCCGTCTTCCAACAGCCAAGTCTCACTCAGGTGGGTTGCAATGGTACCCAAATTCATGCCCACCAGAGCAGGTGCGGCACTGATTTTGATGCGCACCGTGCATTTTTCTGGCTCGCAAGTGACATTGATGGGCTCTGCACCCTGCAAGGATGCGCCCTCACCGAACTGCGCGCGAAACTGCTCGGCAGTATGCAGCTTGCGGTAGGCGGGTGTGGACAGCGAATAGGCCTTGGCGTAATCACCGGCAATGCGCGCCTTCCAGTATTCGGTGGCGCGCTTCTCCACCACCTTCTCTGGCGGAGCCGCCAAAGTAGCGCAACCAGCCAACGCCATGGCAGCCACTGTGGCCAGCGCGGGCATCCAGAGAGGTTGGCGCTGGCGAATCCACGAAAGAGTCTTCATCTTGATGGTTTCCTTCTATTAACAATCTACGTTTGATTGATTACTAACACTAACTACCACGCGAGTTACTGCGGACTGACGGACTGCACTGACGGAGCAGGGCGCGCCTTGGCGCCATCGCGCATTTCAATGATGTTCAGCCCTCGCAGGCGATCACGTAAGTCTTCACTCACTTCGCGTATTTCGGGGTCGGTGCGGACCACCCGGGGGCTCAAAACCACCAACAGCTCGGTTCGCTTACCGGTGTTGGTCGTGTTACTGAACAAGTTGCCCAGAAGCGGCACATCCTTGAGCAAAGGAACGCCACTTTTCCCCGCGGAGCGATTGTCTTTGATCAACCCCCCCAAAACAATGGTGTCGCCACTGCGCACGGCCACCTTGCTGCTGATTTGCCGCTGCAGGAAGATCGGCTGATTGTTGGCGCCCGTCAAAGTAGATTGATCGGTCATGCTCTGGTCGATCTGCATGGTCACCAAGTTGCCCGCATTCACCGATGGAGTGACAGCCAGATTGACGCCGGTATCGCGGTACTGGACGGTGCTCGTCGAGACGTTGCTGTTGTTGAGGAAATCAGTGGTGCTTGTCAGCACAGGTACCTGGTCGCCCACCGCCATCATCGCGGTGTGATTGTCCAGTACCATCAACGATGGGTTGGACACCACTTTGAGCAGATCTTGGCTGGCCAGCGCATTCAGGATCACCCGGACCTTGCTGGCCGAATTGATCAACGAGTAAGTGAATCCCGCACCGGCGATGACATTGAGGCTACCGCTGTTGTTTGGGTTTTTGTCATTGGTGGACAGCTGCCCCACCCCGGTGTTGCCCCCCCCGGTTCCGCCGCTGAAGGCCCATTGCAGACCATATTGCAGCGTGTCATTCAACGTGACTTCGATGATCGACGCGTCGATGAGCACCTGGGTGGGCGGCTGGTCCAGCCGCTTCAGGGTGGATTCGATCTTCTGGAACTCGGCGCGCGTGCTCCACACCAGGATGGAGTTGTTGAGCTCGTCCGCCATGACGCGAACCCCGCCCACATTGGCTGCCACCATGCCCTGGGATGTGGTGTTTGCTGTTTGGCTATTGCGGTTCTGGAAGGAGTTGGTATTACCAAAGGCGCTAGAGCCACTCATGGTCGAGCCGGTGCGGTTCGTCGTGGCGTAGCCGGTATTGCCGGAGTTGCCCCAGGCGCTATTGCCGAATGCAGAGCCTGTGCCGCCAAAGGGCGATTGCACTTGTGACGCACCCGCCGCCCCACCCAGACCCGGAGCTACGCCGCTGTTGGCTGTGGCCGTGTTGGTCTGGCTGGAACCAAAGATGCCGGACAGCACACTGGCCAGATGCTTGGCATTGCCATTCTGGACACGGTAGATGAACAATTGCGCTTCGGCACCGTTGTCGCTGGGTTGGTCGAGCTTTTCGATCCATCTGCGCGCCTCTTCCAGGTAAGCAGCGCGAGGTGTCACCACCAAGATGCTATTGAGCCGCTCCACCGGCATGACTCGCAGGGCTCCAAACAGCGGGTTGCCCTCGCCCAGCATGGCAGCCGCTGCGGACGCGCCCGAAGCCACAGATGCTGCGCCTGCCGTGGTTGCCAGGGAGGAACCGCTGGGAGCGCCCGCCGGCGCCTGGGCCGAACCACTGACCAGCCGCAAGGCCGCCTCGACCTCCTTGATGGTGGCGTACTTCAGCGGAAAGAGCCCCACGGACATGCCTTTGAGCAGGTCCACATCAAACGTATTGACGAGATCCAGCCAACCCTCCGCCTGACTGCGGGTGCCGGCAAGCACCAGCAGATTGCGCACATTGTCCACACGAACGATGGCGTCGGCGGGTGCCAGCGGCCGGAGAATAGTAGCCATCTCCCCCGCACCAATGAAGCGCAGCGGAACTACGATGGCTCCATACCCTGGAGGCAGGGGTGCGCCGCTACCGCTCGCGAACTGGCGTACGGCGCTACCGATGCTCTTGAGTGCATCGGCTTTGCCGACGTGGTACGTGCCCCGTACGTCCCGCACCATGGCAAGCCCATTGGCCTGCAATGCGCTTTCCAGCAAAAATACAGCCTGGTCTGGCTGGATGGGGGTGCGCGTGGACAGGGTGACAGTTCCGGCAAGCGGCGGGTGAAGCACGTAAGGAATTTTGAGGATGTCCCCCAAAATCGTTCGAGCCACCTCGGCAACGGGCGCTTCTTCAAAATTGAACGAGAGCGGAGCCCCTTCAATAGGTGAAACCGGCCGCGCGGGCGCCAACACCTGATCGTTGCCCTGAATGTAACGGGGTTGCGCAGTGTTGGGCGACGGACTGGCAGAGGAAGGAGCAACCTCCGCACCGGGCGCGTCTGGCGCAGCGACCGCGCCTCGCGGAGCGGTAGGGGCCTGGGTGCGCGCAGCAGGCGGCTGGGCACCCTCTACAGAAGCGGGCTGCACATCCTGAGCTAGTGCCGCCTGAGCAGCCGCAAGGGCAATGGCGGTCAGTACAAATCGGGTGGAAGTCATAGAGTTACACAAGCCCTTGTGGGGTGAAGTTGGACACGGCGCGGGGCGAGCAGTTTGTGTTATTGCGGTGCGCTACCGCCAAAGACGGGCACCAGCGGGCGCCCGGTTGGACGCGCCGTCGGTTGCGGAACAGGCGTACCGTTGTTAGCGGGTGATGGCGGCAAATTCTGCGCCGTAGCCGGCCGAGGAGCGACCGGCGGGGCAGCCGTGCCCGCACTGGGGGGCAAACCGGTGTACGTGGTCAATGCTGCACGCGGCAGCTGGAGCACTCGACTCTGCCCGCCCTGCGTAAAGGTAACACTGCGGTCTTGAATGGCCGAAAGCGCCCAGCCTTCGACCACCTCGCGCAACCTGACGCGCCTGTGCTTGCCCGCAATCTGGATGATGGCACCTCCATCGCCATCCCCCATAAAGAGCCCTGAGAGCTGCGCAGTGCTGAGATTGTCAGTTGGCGCTTTTTCCTCCGGCGGCGGGGGCGGAGGCGGAGGACGCCGCGTGGGCGAGAAAACAGGCCGATCCAGCATGGCAATGAACTGGGAGGTATCGGTCGGCACCGCACGCGGCAGCGCCGGTACCATTGATGGATAGTTCGCTGTCTGCGGGGCCGGCGCTTGCCAGCGAATGTTGCGCAGGTGCCCCGATGAATCAATCCAAAGCCTCGCCAACACCAATGCCAATGCGGCATTGACGAACAACAGAACATGCAGCGAGTATTTCTTCATGGCCGCTCTCTCAGCACGCTCAGAGTGAATTGCGCCGACAGGCGCGGAGGCAATTTGGGGTTGATGTTTGCCAGCCCTCCCAATACCTGTACATCCAATTCATTGATCACAATGACCGGCTGCTGAGCACCAAGCACTGCCAACGCGCTTTGCAAACCCAGCAATTCACCCTCTGCACGCAGGACGAGTGGAATACGGTCAAAACCTTTCTCTTCCTTCGGAGGGAGAACCTGGCTGGTAATGACCTGCAGCCCTGCGGATGAAAACAGGTCACGCACCTTTTGCTGAGCCTGGTTGCCTGTTTGGGTTCCGTCCAAAGCTGCAGGGTACACGTACTGCGCGCGCAACTCGGTTGCTCTTTGGCGTGCGGCTTCGAGTTCGCCCCGTTGCGATTCAAGCCCCAGCAGCCGCGCATACCGGGGTTCAATCTGCGCAAGACGCTCCTTACCCCAGGCGTGTTTGGTCCGCACATACACCGCTCCGCCAATGACGGGGAGCAGTACAAAGGCCAGCAGCAGCACGACAAGTGCCGTTCGGCGTACTGCGAGCGTGTTCATGGAGCTCCTTTGCGCTCGGGTTTTGCCGAGGAAGACTTTGCAGGCACTTGGGGAGGACTTCCGCCAAACACGGGAACAAGAGCGCCCGGGGCGGCGGGCGGAGCGGTAGCCGTCGACGCACTTGCAGCGGCGCTTGGTGCGGAGGCAGGCTTAGCCACCGGGGTAGACGGAGCATTCACAACTCCTGCAGGAGCTGCGGATGTAACGGTTGAAGCAGGCATTGATGCCGTCATGGCCGCAGGTTGAGGTACCAAGGCAACCCCAAACTCTTGCGGGTCAAGCGAAAACTCGATGACGAAGTTTTCCTTGGAGTTCGCGCCCGCAACACGCGTAGTGGGGGTAGGTGCACGAACATCGCGAATACCTGGTTGCTCGCCAAGGATCTGCATGAGTGCAGAGGCATTGGCAGTCAAGCCCGTGATCGTGACCTTCGGCCCCTTGAGCGTGAACCCCTGGAGAGCCGTGTCGTCGGGCAGCACTTTAGTAAGCCGATCAAGCACTCTCATCGGCTCCACACGGCCTGCAAGCAGCTCAGACAATACGTTGAGCTTTTCTACCGACTGCATGAGCACTTCGCGCTCCTTCACCAAAGCAGGCGTGCGGTGCACGACGTCGTCATAAGCACCCACAGCCTCGATAGCACGCGCCCGCAACTGCAAAGTAGGAGTTACAAAAATGGCCGCCATCAAGATCAGCGCAGAGGCCAAAAGACCGTAACGGGCCCATCGCCCTCGCGCGCCCGAAGCAAGCCGAGCTCCTTCGCCGTAACCATTGAAGATGATGGGAGCCCCTGCAGCCAGGTCTACCCAGACCTCTGGAGTCTTGCCCCCCAAGCGCTTAGTTTGCGCCTCAAGATACTGCGCAATCTGCTTACGGGACGCCAATGCGAGATCCAGAAAGTTCGCCCCACCCGCTGCACCAGGCCGGGTACGATAGCCCCACACAAGGTCCTGCTCAATGAAGGGACTGACCGTACGCACCTGAAGTGCGGCTGCACTTGCGGTGTCAACCTCTCCCATGGCAGGGATTGTCAAGGTGCGGCGCAACAGCAATTCATCGGGCAACTCCACTGCTACGAATGGAGCCTGGATGCCCTTGCCGCTCACGCCGCGACGCGAGCCCCCCCTCCACAGCGACTCACCTCCATCTTGCTGGAGCAGAACCACAGAAGCATCCGGAGTGAGCCACGAAAACGGCGGTGAGCCCTGCATGTCCGACCACGCCTGTCGGACGCTACGCCCCAAGGCGCTCAGGTCAAGCCCCAGAAAACGGGCGTCGGTTTGAATGGTTGGCATTTAGTAGATGAATCGGGGGGCTTACGATTTACGGGGCTCAAGGCGTACAGCAGTCCGGAAGGTGTGCCAAGGCGCGCCATTAGGTGTGCGGGCATTGAGGTCAACGCTGCGCGAGACGCGCACGTACCCCCCATCGGCCAAGGGCACGCGAGCCTGGACTCGAACGCGGCGGGATACAGATGCATCCAGCAGACTACCATCTAATGCCGTGGTGTCGACGCCGGTTTGGCCCGCATCTCGGGCCATTGCAATCTGCGCAGCAGCTGCTGTGTTGCCGCCAGCCAGAACCGCAAGCACCTCGACGGGTGCCGCCAGTGGGTTCACACGCCCCGAACCCTGCAAGTCTGCGGTCAAAACGCCTTCCAGTTTAGCATAGAGGTCGTAGTCAACACCGGGTACTCGCAGTAGGTCCTCTTCTGCCTCAAAGCGCTGGGGGCCGCCTCTGGGGTCTCGGCGCATGCGCGTCTGGACTATGGCCTGGGCTGTTGCCTGCGCTGCTTCAGCAGGGAGCCCGCCAGCTACAGACAGGAGTCGCTCCAGCAGCGGCAACCCCGCCATATTGATATCGATGAGCCCGTTCAGAGGCATCGACTGTACCTGCATGGTGACGTTACGGTATGCAATCTCGGTCAAGGTAGCCTTCGTCAGGGGCTGATTGTTTGCAACGAGCGCCTGCAAGGCCATCTGAATGGCACCGTCACCCAGTGCTTGCGCCTCCACTTGCTGCCGAGCTTGCACGATGGCTCGGCTTTCTGTTCGGACGGTACGCATGGTCCCCGTCGCAATAATGCTCAAGGCCGCAACGATCCA
>Ga0123393_1049850_pt1 | contig 17649 bp, 18 predicted proteins | sample T6HHNH4metaT_FD_89921 | JGI IMG/M metagenome (GOLD analysis project Ga0123393, IMG submission 89921) | Methane-oxidizing artificial microbial communities from Washington, USA to study methane cycling - T6-HHNH4 metaT (Metagenome... | ecosystem: Engineered > Modeled > Simulated communities...
ATTTTTTCTCCGAGGCTGGCGTCAGTCCAGGCCAATCAGCGCTTTAAGGCAACGGAAAGTCACCGCTTAGCTGAATGACGACAGCCTCGCCATTCTTATAACACCACAACGAGGATTCAATATGGCTATAAGTACCGCCACAAAAGCCGCTACCGATGCGTTGGCCGCCAATCCGGCGCCTGTCAGCGTGGGTGCACAGGAAGTTCACCGCTGGATGCAGAGCTTTACCTGGGATTTTGATAAAAATCGCACCAAATATTCGACCAAATACAAAATGGCCAACGATACCAAGGAGCAATTCAAGCTGATCGCTAAAGAATATGCGCGCATGGAATCGGTCAAGGACGAACGTCAATTCGGCAGTTTGCAAGACGTGTTGACACGGGTGGATGCCGCCAATCGCGTGCATCCGAAATGGAATGAATCGATGAAGGTCATCTCCAACTTCCTGGAAGTGGGGGAATACAACGCAATTGCAGCGACCGGCATGTTGTGGGATTCCGCGACCGCGCCCGAGCAAAAAAACGGTTACTTGGGCCAAGTGCTGGACGAAATTCGTCACACCAACCAATGCGCTTACATCAACTATTACTTTGCCAAGCAAGGACAAGACGCCGCCGGTCATAACGATGCCCGCCGCACGCGTGCGATTGGCCCGCTGTGGAAAGGTATGAAACGGGTATTCTCCGACGGCTTTATTTCCGGCGATGCGGTGGAATGCTCCATCAACCTGCAGTTGGTCGGCGAAGCCTGCTTTACCAACCCATTGATCGTGGCCGTGACCGAATGGGCCTCCGCAAACGGCGACGAGATGACTCCGACTGTGTTCTTGTCCATTGAGACCGACGAGTTGCGCCATATGGCCAACGGTTATCAAACCGTGGTATCCATCGCCAACGACGAAGCGGCTTCGAAATATCTGAATACCGATTTGAACAACGCTTTCTGGACCCAACAAAAATACTTCACACCGGTATTGGGCATGATGTTCGAGTACGGCAGCCATTTCAAAGTCGAGCCTTGGGTGAAAACCTGGAACCGTTGGGTGTATGAAGATTGGGGTGGCATCTGGATCGGCCGGCTGGGCAAATACGGTGTGGAATCGCCACGCAGCTTACGCGATGCCAAAAAAGACGCTTACTGGGCGCATCACGACTTGTTCCTGATTGCCTACGCCCTGTGGCCTACCGGTTTCTTCCGCTTGAGTCTGCCAACCCAGGAAGAAGCGGAATGGTATGAAGCCAACTACCCAGGTTGGTACGACATGTACGGCAAAGTCTACGACGAATGGCGTGCACGCGGTTGCGAAGACCCAAGCAGCGGCTTCCTGCCCATCCAATGGTTCATCGAAAACAACCATCCGATCTATATCGACCGGGTTTCTCAAGTACCGTTCTGCCCTAGTTACTGCAAAGGCGAAAGCACTTTACGGGTTCTGGAATTCAACGGCAAAAAACATTCATTCAGCGACCAATGGGGCGAAAGAATGTGGCTGTCGGAACCCGAGCGTTATGAGTGCCAAAACATCTTCGAACAATACGAAGGCCGCGAACTGTCGGAAGTGATTGCCGAAGGTTTTGGCGTGCGCAGCGACGGTAAAACCCTGATCAGCCAGCCGCACACCAATAAAGACGGCAAGCTATGGACGCTGGACGACATCAAACGGATTAACTGCGTGTTTTCCGATCCATTGAAAGCCCTCTAATCGTTTCAACTCTTTAAGGAACTAGCTTATGACTATAGAAGTGAATGGTGGCAGACGTGGCCTGACCGACCCGGAAATTGCCGCAGTAATCATGGCCGCCGTGCCGGATAAACCGTTGGAAACACAACGGAAAATGAATTATTTCATGAAGCCGCGCGGCAAGCGAATCAATGAATACGAAGTATTGTGCTGCTACAGCCAGCCGACACCGGACTGGATTCCCGGCGGTTTGGACTGGGGCGATTGGACCCAAAAATTCCACGGTGGCCGTCCATCCTGGAGCAACGAATCCACCGAAATGCGCAGCTCGGATTGGCTGGCGCACCGCGACCCGGCTTTCCGTTGGCATGCGCTGTATGTCAAGGATAAAGCCGAAGAGTGGCGTTATACCGACCGCTTCCTGAAAGCTTATTCAGCCGACGGTCATGTGCGTTCGATCGATCCGGTCTGGCGTGATGAAGTGTTGGGCGATTATCTGGGAGCATTCGGTTTTTACGAGTATGGCTTGTTCAATTCGCATTCCTCGGTGGTGCGTGATTGTCTGGGCGACACGCTGCGGATGAGTAGCGCCATGATTGGCTTGGACAAGGTCGACAACGCACAGATGATTCAGGCGGAGAGAACCTTTTTGTCTAAATTGGTGCCGGGCTTTCCTGAGTCTACTGATATACCCAAACAGGAATGGACGAAAGGCGCAATTTTCAAGGGTGCGAGGGAACTGGTTCAGGATATTTGGCAAGCGACTTATGACTGGAATGAAATCTTGTTCTCGGGTCATATGATTTGCGATCCGATCTTCGGGCAATTTGTACGCAGAGAGTTCTTTATGCGCTTGTCATCTTATTACGGCGACAACTTGACCCCGTTCTTTATCAATCAAATGCAGTTGTATTTCTCGCAAACCAAAGGCATTACCACCGACATGTTCCATACCTGTCTGGGGGCCGATGTGGAATTCGGCGATTACAACAACCGTTTGATGCGGGCTTGGGCCAATAAGTGGCTACCCAGAACCGTCAACGCACTGAAAGATTTCATGGCTATTTACGCCACCATTCCGGAAATCAAAGGTGTCAGCGACAAAGCAGCCATTGAAGCGGCGCTGGTTAGGGTATTTGCCGATTGGAAGCGCGATTTTGCCGATCCGATCAACTACAAAGTGGATACCGCCGCCCTCGTCAAAACCGTGTTAAGCGGACTTAAATAAGGAAATATCATGTCTAAAAGTTCAAATGCTTACAACGCAGGCATTATGCAAAAAACCGGCAAAGCCTTTGCCGATGAGTACTTTGCCGAAGATAACCAGGTCGTGCATGAAAGCCACGAAGTGGTGCTGGTCTTGAAGAAATCCGACGAACTCAACACCGTGGTGGAAGAAATTCTGCAAGGTTCGCACAAGGCCGACAACCCGACACTGGTGGTGGAGGATCGCGCCGGATTTTGGTGGCTGAAAGCGACCGGCAAAATCGAGATCGACTGTATCGAAGTCTCCGAATTACTCGGCAAGCATTACAGCGTTTACGACCTGTTGGTGGACGTTTCCTCCACCATCGGCCGCGCCTATACGCTGGGCGAAACGTTTACCATCACCTCCGAATTGATGGGTCTTGATGTCAAACTGAAAGACTTGGCAGCAGCATAGGAGATAACCATGGCAAATATTCATGACAATCCGACCCGTAATGCCTGGATGGCAAAAATCGCCACATTGGATACCCTGGCAAAAGCGCACGCTTTCATTACCGATTTCCGCGTCAAGCACATGAGTCCGTTCAAAACCGACTGGTCGTTGGAATTGGATGGGCTGTGGATCGAGCTGAAAATTGAAGAGAAGCTGGCATTATTGAAACACAAGGAATTCAATGACACTCAACTGCTCAACAATTGCACCTGCGGCGCGAATGCCCAGCAAGTCGCCAATGAAGTGATCAGCAAAATGGACGCCTGTGAGGACATGTACGAAGCAGAGCGCATTCATATCAACTTCAGACTGGCCTGCAAACCGCCGGTCATGCCGGTCAATGTGTTTTTAGACACTGATCGGCAACTGGGTACGAAGTTGATGGAACTGCGCAACACCGACTACTACGCCTTGCCGTTAGAGGAATTGCGTAAGAAACGAGGCGTGAAAGTGGTTACCTTACAGTAAGCCGCCCGGCAGGACCGCCACGCAGTAAGCGTGGCGAATCCTTTACAGCCAATAAACCGATAGCGGACCAAACCTACTGCTAGCTTACGTAGCAGTGAGCAAGGCTGCGTTTGTGTGCGCTTCGATCTCAACGAACCATTTCATAGAATCAGTATCATGGATTTTTTCTCAAATTTTAAGTCGGCGGTTACGCCCGCTTTTCCGAGTGAAGCCGACAAGCTCACCAAGCTATACGACATCGAGCCCTACGCTGCATTCTGCGAAGATCTTGAGTTTATGTGGCGCTGGACCATCTACCGCGACCAAAAACTGGTGCAGGAAGGGTGCTCGCTAACCCTGGACGCATCGAGACGCGCGGTTGACCACGTATTGGCGTTTTTCAGCGTGTCGGCCAAAAGCCAATGCCTTGGAGAATGACATGAGCGCCCATCAAATTAAAATCATTACCCAAGACGGGGAATCCGTTTGCTTTGATTGTTACGAAGACGAGGATGTCATCACTGCGGCGGTACGGCAGGATATTTATTTGATGTCGTCGTGTCGCGAAGGCGGTTGCGCCACCTGCAAAGGATTTTGCGCGGAAGGCGATTATGTTTTGGGCAAATGCAGTTCGCAGGCCTTGCCGTATGAAGAAGAAGAGGCCGGCGAAGTATTGTTATGCCGCTGCTACCCCGTAAGCGATTTAGACGTCGAAGTGCCTTATACCTACGACAGGATTTCGTTCTCACCGGAAGGTTTGACGTTTGTAGCGGAAGTGATTGAGTTGTCGCAAATCTCCATTAACGTGATGAAACTTCTGCTGCGGCGCACGGGGGACGATCAAACCATTAAGTTCGACTCCGGGCAGTTTTTCGATTTGGAAATTCCCGGCACGACCATCACTCGTTCCTATTCCCCCGCCAATACGGCCAATAAAACCGGCGATCTGGAGTTTTTGATTCGCATCGTGGATGGCGGCAAATTTTCAGAATATTTAAAAAACGACGCCAAGCTGGGTCAGAAATTAAATGTCAAAGGCCCATCGGGCATTTTCGGTTTGAAAGAAAACGGCTTTACCCCACGCTATTTTGTGGCCGGCGGTACCGGGCTGGCGCCGATCTTATCGATGGTGCGCCGCATGCAGGAATGGGAAGAGCCACAGAAGTGCATCATCTATTTTGGCGTGAACACCGAAGCCGAAATTTTTCATCTGGATGAGTTGAATCAGCTGGCGGCGCAAATGCCGACACTGGAGCTGAGAAACTGCGTCTGGAAATGCTCGGACGACTGGCATTGCGAAAAAGGCAGCGTGGTGGACATCCTGCGCCGCGATCTGAAGGATACCGGTGCCAAGCCCGATTTATACCTGTGCGGGCCGCCGGGCATGGTCGACGCCACTTTTGCGGTGTGCGCCGAAATGGGCATCCCCAAGGAACGCATCTATCTGGAAAAGTTCCTGCCTAGCGGCTCGCCATAACGCCACTGGCAAACAGGGTGCTGCGCAGCCGTTTCGACGCTCGGTAATCCTGTTTGCTGATCCAAATCAGCCTTTTTTCCCTGCCGAAAAAACGCGCAACCACGCTGAGGCGACTATGAAAGCCGACGATGTAGAGTTTCTGGTTGGTATGGCTGTGCAACTGGACGAAACGATCAGAAAACTGCTGATAGAAGAGCAGGAGATTTTTGAAAAATTAGGCGATGCCAGAGTTCAGGAATTAAGGGAGTTCTGGAATCAGGAATTCACTGGTGAAGAAGAGGTGGACTTTAAACGCAGCTTGGATTACTGGGACAAAATCCTGATTCGTACCTGGGCCAATGCACAACGTGCCCGTCAAACCCGTGCCCAGGTGGGGCAAACCTTGATGAAATTAAATTCGCACCTCTAACCGATTGAGACATCCCAGAAATGAGTAAACACGTTATTTACAACCCGGAAGCTCGCCAGCGTCTGCTGCAAGGCATCAATGCGGTGGCGCGAGCAGCGAGCGTTACGCTGGGTAGCGCCGGCCCCGCGGTGATGATTCAACATCGAACCGACGGCATCATGCCCATCTTTACCCGAGATGGCGTTACGGTTGCCAATGCCATCGTCATGGAAGATCGGATTGCCGATTTGGGCGCTCGCATGTTGCGGGATGTCGCCGGCGCGGTGTCCAGAGAAGTAGGCGACGGTACTACCACAGCAATTGTTTTGGCACAAAGCCTGGCGGTCGAAGCGTTGAAAAGCGTCGCGGCCGGCTTTCATCCCATGCAGTTGCAAAAAGGCATGGAGTTGGCGCTGATCTTGGTGGAGCAGCATTTGCAAAAAACCGCTGTCACCGACAGCACGGATGACTGGGTCGAAAAAATCACCCTGGTCGCTACTAAAGGCGAAGCCGGTGTCGGCAAGTTGTTGAAACAGGCTTTGGCCGAGCTTGGCGAAGCGGGCACATTGACCTTTCAGCTGGGCAATGGCCGGGAAGACCAGCTGGAGATAGTGGAAGGTATCTATTACGAGCAGGGATTTTTATCGCCCTATTTCATCACCGATAAAACCCGCGCCGAAGCGGTTTTGGAGAGGCCCTACATTCTGTTGTACGACCGGGAAATCAGCGACTTTATGGATCTGGTACCCACTCTGGAAGAAGTGGCCGCGGAAGGCCGGCCGTTATTGGTGATCGCCGAGGCCGTGGCTGAAAAGGCTTTAACCGGGTTATTGCTGAATCATGTGCGCGGTATCTTCAAAGTGGTGGCGGTCAAGCCGCCCGGCTTTGGCGACAAGCGTATCAATCGTCTAAGCGATTTGGCCTTGTTGACGGGCGGCACCGCCATTTTGGAAGCGCATGCCATGCGCCTGGAAGACGCGACGCTGGCGCAACTGGGTCAGGCGCAGCGCGCGGTCATATCAGAAGGCAATACGACGATCATCGGCGCGACTGGTTCGCGCGAACTGGTCAATACACGCATAGCGGCGCTCCGGCGCGAGTTGGCGCGGGTTCGTGCCCGCAAACCCGGCGAAGGTTCAGCCACGGGAAATTCGCACGAAGCCGAAGAACTGGAAGAACGCATCTCGATGTTATCGGGCAAGACCGGCACATTCAGTGTCGGCGGTATCACCGACGTGGAAATCAAAGAGCGTCTGGTGCGGATCGAAAATGCTTATTTGTCCGCCAAGGCAGCGCTGCAAGAAGGTGTTTTACCTGGCGGCGGTGTGGGTTTGTGGCGTTGCATGGCGGTGTTGGACGAAGTGATTGCCGAAAACGCCGAGCAGCAGCAAGGCATCGCCATCGTCAAGCAGGCGCTGGGCGCGCCCCTGCGCCAATTGTTGAGTAATTGCTGCCTTAATAGCGAAGACATCCTGACGCGCTTAGCCAGCCAGGATGACCCGGCATTTGCCGTGGATATGCAGCTTTTGAACTACGGACATTTTCTGGAGATTGGGATTATCGATCCCGTGAAAGTGGTACGCATGACCTTGCGCAATGCAGTGAGCGTGGTGGCTACCTTGATCAGCAGCGAGACGGTAATCATGAATGTGCCGGATTTATCCATCATGGCCGGCTATTCGCCGGAATGGGCCGCCGCCACTCGCGAAGATCCCCGTATGTAATTGTTATTCCTACCTCAACCTCCTCTATCCGAAAGTTAGAGCTATCCATTATTCTGCAATGGAGTAAGGCAATGTGACGTTATGTCGCATTGCCTCTTTTTTTGATTTTGTTATTTTGGACGACATCGCCGTAAAAAGCAGCTAAACCTCTGTTTTTTATATTTTTGTTTTGTGCCGATACTAATTTGGCGCACCAAAATACAAGAGGAAAAATGGATATTGCCTTGCACTTGCCCCACAACGTTAAAATCATCAAAGAAGCCTGCGCGTTCAAAACCTCACTAGCGTTTGAAGTTGACCGACCGATACAGGCCTGGCGCTGGATGGCACAAAGCCGTTGCGTACCCGATCATGCGGACTGGGTACGCCCGGAGGTTTCGGAATCCTGGCGCCGCTGTCTGGAAGAATACCAATTGCCTTTGGGCAATTACGCACGCTGGGATCATTGGCGTTTGATCACCGATTCGGAGCCGCTTATCCACCGCGCCGCTCACGATATTTCAGAAATGCTCCGGCATTTGGGGCATCAATTCGACGTGTTTTTGAAGGAAGCCGGCGTCATGTTGGTATTGACCGATGCCGACGGGCGCCTGTTACAAGTGTTGGGCGAAAATCCGTTTGCCAGCCCTTTCATGCTGAGTTTGTACGAAAAGCACAGCCGCTGGAGCGAAGCGGTGTTGGGTAATAACGGCATCGGCACCGCCGCGCAACTGAAAAAACCGATCGCCTTTCAGGGCATGGAGCATTTTGTCAGTCTGTTACACCCCTTCACTACGGTCGGTTACCCCTTGCTGGATGAGGACGACAACGTACAAGCCGTGATCGGCTTGATCAGCGATAGACAGGAAAGCATGAACTCGTTGTTCGCGTTCCTACATTTGTTGTGCGTATTGCTGAATACCAATCTGCCCTTAACCCAAAGTCCGGTTGCGCAAGCGCGGGTGTTGGAAAAAATCCCGTTCAAACCGGCCAAAAGGCCGCCCAGCCAATACGAATCAGCGATGTCCGAACAATTGACGGCCTTGGTGGATAAAGCTGTGAAACTGCAACGCCATAAGATTCCCATGCTGATTACCGGCGAATCCGGCGTGGGCAAGGATCATTTCGTCAATCTGCTGAAACACGCCGGACCGCGAAAGAATCAGCCTTTGATTGCGATCAACTGCGCGTCGATTCCGCATGACTTAATCGAAAGCGAACTGTTCGGTTACGAAGCCGGCAGTTTTACCGGCGCGCGGAGTGCCGGCAAACCGGGGAAGTTTCTGTTAGCCGACAAAGGTATTCTGTTTCTGGACGAAATCGGCGACATGAGTCTGGATTTGCAATCGACTTTGCTCAGAGTGCTGGAAACCTCGGAATTCACGCCAGTCGGCGGCAGCAAACCGATCAAGGTGGATGTGCAAATCGTCGCGGCTACCAACGTACCCTTGTTGGAAGCAGTCGAAGCCGGCCGTTTCCGCCGCGATTTGTATTATCGTTTGAATGGCGCACAAATTCATCTGCCGCCCTTGCGCGAGCGCGACGACAAGTTGGGCATCATTCATCACATCTTGCAGCGCGAACTGGCCAATCTGCCCAACCCGCAGGCAATCAGTATTTGCCCCAGCGTCATTGCCTTGATCGAGCAACACCCGTGGCCGGGCAATATTCGGCAGCTGATCAACGTCATCAGGGCGACGCTATACACCGCCGGCGACACGCTGATTACCCGGCAGGATTTGCCGTTGGATTTTGTCGAAGAACTCGGTAAGGTGCTGCCGGGTATCGACAATAAAACCTCGGACAACACGCTAACCTACCCGATACCGGCGGCTCCGGGCCGCGCGATGACGCTGGAAGACTGGGAACTGCACGGTATCAAAGCCAGCCTGCGGGAGTGTGCGGGCAATATTTCCTTGGCGGCGAAAAACCTGGGGATAACTCGTACTACGCTGTACCGGAAAATCGAGCGCTTCGGTCTGGATAAAATCGATTGGCGGGAGCATTCCAAGGTCGGCTAAACCTTGCGCTAATTCGCCGCGCATAGTTTTAAGCCGCGCGGGTCGCTGCTGGGCGCGTTGTGCGTTACAATCGCGAGTCGCACAACCGGTTGCTTCAAGAGAATAATAATGACACCCGCCGAATTTACCGCATACGCCCAACAAGGCTATAACCGCATCCCGATCTGCCGCGAAGTGCTGGCCGATCTGGATACGCCGCTCAGCGCATATTTAAAGCTGGCCGACGGCCCTTATTCCTATTTGTTCGAGTCCGTGCACGGCGGCGAACAGTGGGGACGGTATTCGATCATCGGCTTACCTTGCAAAACCCGCATTAAAATCAGCGGCCATAGCATCACGGTCGAAAAAGACGGCCAGGACACGCAAACTTTTGAACACCCGCAGCCGTTGGAATGGATAGAAGAATTTCGGCAAAACTACAACGTGCCGGACGTGCCGGGTTTGCCGCGTTTCAATGGTGGCCTGGTCGGTTATTTCGGTTACGAAACCATCGGCTACATCGAACCGCGCCTACAACCCAGCGGCAAACCCGACCCTATCGGCGCGCCGGATATACTGTTGATGGTGTCGCAAGACTTGCTGGTGTTCGACAACCTATCCGGCAAAATGCTGTTGCTGACCCATGCCGATCCGTCGCAGGCCAATGCCTACGAGAACGCCAAAGCCAGACTCGACGAACTGGTGGTAAAACTGCGCGAACTGCAAGCCAATCCGCAAGCGCATCCGGCCGTTAAACACGTGCACGAACACGATTTTGTCTCCGGCTTTACCCAGCAAGGCTATGAAGACGCGGTGCGAAAAGCCAAGCAATACATCACCGACGGCGATTGCATGCAGGTGGTATTGTCGCAGCGCATGTCGATTCCGTTCAGCGCCTCGCCGCTGGATTTGTACCGGGCTTTGCGCTGCCTGAATCCGTCGCCGTATATGTTTTATCTGAACCTGGCCGATTTTCATATCGTCGGTTCCTCACCGGAAATTCTGGTGCGCCTGGAAGACAATGAAATCACTGTCAGACCGATTGCCGGTACCCGCCGTCGGGGCGAGACTCACGAACAGGACTTGGAACTGGAAAAAGACCTTTTGGCCGATCCGAAAGAAATTGCCGAGCATTTGATGCTGATCGACCTGGGCCGCAACGACACCGGCCGGGTAGCGAAAATCGGTAGCGTCAAACTCACCGACAAGATGATCGTCGAGCGTTATTCGCACGTCATGCACATCGTTTCCAACGTCACCGGCGAATTGCAGGAGGGCAAAAACGCCTTCGACGTACTGGCTGCCACCTTCCCAGCCGGCACCGTCAGCGGTGCGCCGAAAATTCGGGCGATGGAAATTATCGACGAACTGGAGCCGGTCAAGCGCGGCATTTATTCCGGCGCAGTCGGTTACATCTCCTGGTCCGGCAATCTGGATACCGCCATCGCCATCCGCACGGCGGTGATTAAAGATCAAACCTTACACATTCAAGCCGGCGCCGGCATCGTTTACGATTCCGTGCCGCGCAGCGAATGGGATGAAACAATGAACAAAGGCCGCGCGGTGTTCCGCGCCGTCAGCATGGCCGAAGCCGGCCTCGGAGGCAAAGCATGAGCGGCGTCAGATTGGTGATGGTCGACAATTACGATTCGTTCACCTACAACCTGGTGCAATATTTCGGCGAATTGGGTGCCGAGGTGGTGGTGGTGCGCAACGACGAAGTGACGGTGGATGACATCGAAGGGCTGCGCCCGGACAAGATCGTGATTTCCCCCGGCCCCTGCACACCCAAAGAAGCCGGTATTTCCGTGGAAACCATCCACCGCTACGCCGGCAAATATCCGATTCTGGGCGTCTGCCTGGGACACCAAAGCATTGGTTACGCGTTCGGCGGCAACATCATCCACGCTAAGCAGATCATGCACGGCAAGACCTCGCCGGTTTATCACAAGGATGCCGGCGTATTCAAAGGCCTGAGCAACCCGTTCACCGCCACCCGCTACCACTCGCTAGTGATAGAACAAACCAGCTTGCCGGATTGTCTGGAAGTGACAGCCTGGACCCAGGACGAAGCCGGAAATATCGACGAAATCATGGGCGTAAGGCATAAAACCCTGGATATAGAAGGCGTGCAATTCCACCCAGAGTCGATTCTGACCGAACATGGGCATGATATGTTGCGGAATTTTTTGGCGCGATGACTCCGACGGTCTTTAAAGAAGCGGGCTACCGCTTCTTTTTCTTCTCAAGGGAAGAACCTAGAATGCACGTGCACATCGTTTCCGAAGACGGCGAGGCCAAATTTTGGCTTAAACCGGAAATTGAGCTGGCAAAAAACTATCGATATTCCAGAAAGCAGCTAAAAGAAATCGAATCTTTAGTGGAGAAACATTACGATGAACTCATTAGCGCTTGGCAACAACATTTCCCCGGCTGAAGTGACACACATATCCAGTCACGGCGTATGGTTGCTGACTCGGACCGAAGAGTTATTCATGTCTTATGATGACTTTCCGTGGTTTAAAAATCAGCCTATCAATGCCATTCTCCGTGTTGAAGAGCCTTCACCCAATCATTTTTACTGGCCAGAAATGGATATCGACTTGACTGTGGAGATGATCAAACATCCGGAGAGATTTCCATTGCAAGCCAGTAGTCAGTCCTAAATTAACTGCATGACATCTCGATTTGCAATCCGTATCGACCGTTCATTCAAACTATCAAGGCACTACTTCGTAAAACATGGATGAGCTCTTTTCCTTGATTTGGGGAGCAATACATTGGCGATTTGTATTGTGCGTTCTAATCTCCATCGGCTTGGCGTTTTTTCTTTCATATTCTATCGAACCTTTTACATCGGGATATTGCGTGAGCTTAGTCGGTGTCGGAGCGCTCCTGGGCATATATTGGCAAGGAAAGGCTGGTTAGAACATGAAACTTTAGCCTCGCCACGCATTGACTTCCTTTAACCACTCTGTCGCCATCATCGGCGCTGGTCCTGCAGGTCTGATGGCCGCCGAAGTATTGAGCCAAGCCGGGCTCAACGTCACCGTTTACGATGCGATGCCCTCGGCCGGGCGCAAGTTTTTGATGGCTGGCAAGGGCGGCATGAATATTACCCATTCTGAATCGTTCGAGAGGTTTTTGTCCCGCTACGGTGCGAGGCGCGCCGAACTGGAACCGTTGCTTAACGAGTTTGCGCCGGACGCTTTGCGAGCCTGGGTACAAGGCTTGGGTATCGAAACCTTTGTCGGCACATCCGGCCGGGTGTTTCCCAACGAAATGAAAGCCGCGCCGTTGTTACGAGCGTGGCTGCACCGCCTGCGTTCCAACGGCGTACAGTTCCGCATGCGCCATCGCTGGCTGGGATGGACGAAAAATGAACTACGCTTCGATACGCCGGACGGCGAGCGGATTGTCCAGGCCGATGCGGTTATTTTAGCTTTGGGCGGCGGCAGTTGGCCGCAACTGGGTTCGACGGGTGTTTGGCAATCAATGCTAGCGCAGCGCGGCATCGCCGTTGAACCGCTAAAGCCGGTCAACTGCGGTTTTGAAATTGCCTGGAGTGACTATTTTCGCGAACGTTTTGCCGGCCAGCCGCTCAAGCCGGTTAGCATCTTATTCACAAATCAGAACGGCGAGACATTCAACCAGCAAGGCGAACTGACGATAGCCGAGTACGGTTTGGAAGGCGGCTTGATTTATGCGCTGTCCGCGCCGCTGCGTGATGAAATAGCCGCCAGCGGTTCGGCGTTGATACAGTTGGATTTACTGCCGGATCGCAGTTTGGCAAACATCATAGATCGTCTGGGCAAGCCGCGCGGCAAGGACAGCTTGGGCAATCATCTGCGCAAACGTTTGGGTATTAGCGGCGCCAAAGCTGCTTTACTGCGCGAAGTCTTGTCTGCCGCCGAAATGGACGATCCGAGCAAACTTGCCAAAACCTTGAAAGCGTTGCCTATCACGCTAACGGCTACCCGGCCTATTGCAGAAGCGATCAGTAGTGCCGGCGGCGTCTGTTTCAATGAACTGGACCAACGCCTGATGCTTCGAAAGTTTCCCGGTGTATTTGTAGCGGGCGAGATGGTGGATTGGGAAGCGCCGACGGGTGGTTATCTGCTCACCGCCTGCTTGGCCACCGGTCGCACGGCAGGCTTAGGAGCCTTAGCTTGGCTACAGCAACAATGAGATGCAGGAGTTTTCGCGGTGGCTGTTGACCGAGTCCGTCCGCTTGAATCGCTCGGCTTTTTGAAAAATAAACGCCTGCTAAATAACCGGATCAAGGATGCCAACCGGCAAATACGAAAGTCAAATGACGGTAGGACAAAATGCCCGCCGAGGTGATCATTAGGCCAGTACAATTCGAAAAAAAGGGGTAGACGGAAGCTACCCCCAAACATCTTGCTTAGCTCGCGACTTTTGCAAATGATTTCATCATGCGGATAGTATTAGCCGACCGCAGTGAGGCGGCTGTGACCAATGCGCTGCCGAATAGCCAGAAAGCGCCCGGTAAAGGTACGCTTCCGCCGCCCCCGCTGCCGTAGTCATAACCGGAAACAGATGCGCTGGTATTCGCGGAAAAATTTCCGGTCCAGCCGTCTTTAAAGACCAAAGCGACAGACAAGACATCGGTTTCCGCAACGGGCGCGGAGCCGTTTGAAATATAACGGTTGATATTTTGGTTAACCGACCCGGAATTCCCGCCATTGTAATAACTCAAATTGAAGCTAATGTTGGAACTTGCCGAAGCGTTGCTCGACGTACCCACGTCTTCCGTCAAACTGTAATTCGCCTCAAAAAGTAAAAGCCCGCTACCTTGCACGGTGAAATTGCCGGACCGTTGGCTGTTGCTACTAGCGGATAAGCTATATGGAAAGGACCCGTCGATTAAAGCATTGGATTTTATTTCGCTAATCGATGTGGAGCTGGAAGCAGACTTGCTATAGCTTGATGTGGATACTCCTTCAGTGGCCATAGTCCCGGCGCTCCAATTTGCCACGCTGTCGTAAGCATTATAGTAGTAACCATAATTGACTTGGCTGTTGTCGCCCTGGTTACTCCAGGTCAAGGTCGGCAGGCCATTCCCGATATCGATAGCTGTAATTTTAAAGGTACTCCAGTCGATGGCCGCGCTCGCGGAAATCGTGGCCGCCCCAGCGGATTGCACGACGCAAAGAGGTAGCACCAGTAAACTAAACAGGTAAGTCTTAATGCAAGGTCGCCGAATCGGCTTAAAAAGGTGTTTCATGGTCGTTTCTCCATTGATTAACGGGAACAGGTTTTTAGCGCATCACCAAACGGCCAAAGGCCATTGTCATGCTTGATAAGACTAGCTAGCAGCATCACGCCGCTTACTTGAAAAGCTAGTCTTTAGCGTCATTTAGCAGCTAAATTAGCCACCGTCAATTGCCATGGAGACAATACGGAATAATCAATGCGCAAAGTCAAAAAAACGTGAAATTTAAAAACCACCTTGGATTAAAACGGCCTTTTTTACCTACCAATAGCGATTCCCAGACACCTGATTTCAGTCCCACCGTCTGCTTTTTTGGCATGAGATACTCACCCGCCAAATGCAACGTTCGCGAGACCGTATCGACCGAAGCGGTCTCGGGATTTAGCGTCTTCCAGGTTTTCTATAATTGCCGGCGTTTGTTATCATCCCAGACTCGACGAATATACCGGCTACCCACTCCATGCAAATCCAAGCCACGCTGCAAAAACTTCTGGATAAACAAGACCTCAGCACCGAGGAAATGTGCGCTGTAATGCGTACCATGATGCAAGGCGAGCTGACCGATGCGCAAATCGCCGGCTTCTTGATTGCGTTGCGCTGCAAGGGCGAAACCATCGAAGAAATTGCCGCGGCGGTTAGTGTGTTACGCGAACTGGTCCGGCCGGTGCCGGTGCATGGCGAACACGTGATAGACACCTGCGGCACCGGCGGCGACGGCGCAAATACCTTTAATATTTCCACCACCGCCGCCTTCGTGGTCGCGGCGGCGGGCGGCAAAGTGGCCAAACACGGCAATCGGTCGGTATCCAGCAGTTGCGGCAGCGCCGATGTGCTGGAAGCCGCCGGCATCAACCTGGATATGCCCGCCGAACAAGTGGCGCAATGCGTAAATGAAATCGGCGTCGGCTTTTTGTTTGCCGCCAAACATCATAGCGCGGTGCGGCATACGGTGGGCCCGCGCAAGGAAATGGGCGTGCGCACCTTGTTCAATCTGATCGGCCCGCTCTCCAACCCGGCGAATGCGCCGCATCAATTGATCGGTGTGTTCGATAAACAATGGCTGGTGCCGGTCGCGGAAGTCCTGAAAAAACTGGGCAGCAAGCATGTGCTGGTAGTCCACGCGCGCGATGGTCTGGATGAAATCAGCATCGCCGCCCCGACCGACGTTGCGGAGTTGATAGACGGTATCGTGCACTGTTACACCGTCACCCCGGAACAGTTCGGCTTGCCACGCGCCAGCCTGGAAACCTTGTCGATTACCTGCGCTGCGGATAGCCTGGCGATCATCCGCGCGGTATTGAATAACCAGACCGGCCCGGCCCGCGACATCGTGGCCTTGAACGCCGGCGCGGCGATTTACGCCGCCGACTTGGCCGATTCCCTGGATGCCGGGATTCGGCGGGCGCATCAGGTGTTGGCGGATGGGAGTGCGTTGGGTAAGTTTGAGGCATTGGTGAACTACTCTTAGCTCCGGCATTGAGGTAGATACACAGTATGATAGCTAAAGACTTTGAACAGCAGTTTGATGACGATGTGGATATTACCGCCGCGTTGGATACATCCAAGGCCAAGCGAATATTGCAAGAGCAGAAACGAGTCAATGTCGACTTTCCGACTTGGATGATTGAATCGCTTGACCGGGAAGCTGGAAAGCTTGGGGTGACCAGACAATCCATCATCAAAGTCTGGCTTGCTGAGAGGCTTGAGAAGGTTTCTTCGAACGAAGTGAGGTAGATCAGTAGCCCAGGATATTCTTTGGGGGTTGTGTCGCTAACGCGACGGTTATTTTAAAGTCGGGTCTCGGCCCGACAGCCGAGGTACTTTCTTTTACTTGGCCAAAAGAAAGTACCCAAAGAAAAGGCCACCCCATGCCGCTTGTATCCTGCGCGCCGAAGGGTTTGAACGGGGTTTTCGGAAGGGCTATCCCTAGCCCTCCGAAAACGAGCGGCATCCCTGCCGCTCCCCTGCGGGCTAATCCGTCCAAACCCTCCGGTGCTCGGCGCGGCATAGGGGATTAACACCCATCGGCTTACCCAAAGTTTTGTATGAATTTGAAAGAATTGATTAATGTTCTATTGAAGGATCGCCGACGTTGTGAGGTGCATCATAACGACCGATGCGCTCCACTTCGTTCCCAACAACCCGCGGCCCTAAAAGAATAATGAACAAAGTATTCATTACCCAGGACATCAAATCCTATTGTGAAGAATACATTGAGTTGGAGTTTGATCCAGATGTTAGAAAATATCTTGGTGGGCTGCCTAGAAAATCTAAAGAGGAAATGCGCATACACATAAACCTTGGAGAGTATGACAGCCAGGGGATATATGCCATTGTAGATGTTTCAACAGGCGCTTTTGTTGGGCGCTGCGGGTACCTTGATGACAATGGCGAAAAAGAAATATATATAGTTATTTCAAAAAAATACTGGGGAAATAGGTTAGCAAAACCCGCTTTGCAAGAGCTATTCAAAATCATAGGCAGAAAAAACATTACCGCCATAATCGATCCAGAAAATATCAAAAGCATAAAGCTGTTTCGCTCGTTAGGCTTCCAAGAAAGTTGTTGCGTAATATCAAATTGTTGGCAACAAAAGCATATAAAATTTAGGCTAGATGATTAATATCTGCCCAATAGCGCTTTGCTATGGGTACTTACCGATTCTCATTCTATTAAGTTGTCATACTCGGATGGTTTCATCCCCTATGCCGCGCCGAGCACCGGAGGGTTTGGACGGATCAGCCCGAAGGGGAGCGGCAGGGATGCCGCTCGTTTTCGGAGGGCTAGGGATAGCCCTTCCGAAAACCCCGTTCAAACCCTTCGGCGCGCAGTTTCAAAGCGGCATCGGGGTGGCTTTTTCTTTGGATACTTTCTTTTGGCCAAACAAAAGAAAGTATCTCGGCTGTCGGGCCGAGACCCGACTTTAAAATAACCGTCGCGTTAGCGACACAAACTAAACAAGAACCATGACCGATACACCAGATATTCTAAAAACCATCCTAACCAAAAAAG
>Ga0123393_1030962_pt1 | contig 17263 bp, 12 predicted proteins | sample T6HHNH4metaT_FD_89921 | JGI IMG/M metagenome (GOLD analysis project Ga0123393, IMG submission 89921) | Methane-oxidizing artificial microbial communities from Washington, USA to study methane cycling - T6-HHNH4 metaT (Metagenome... | ecosystem: Engineered > Modeled > Simulated communities...
GCAATCTTGCTGCAAAACGAAGGAAACATCTCTGAAGCTCGGCAGTATGCAAAGGTAGCGCTTGAAGCAGCAGCGCAGGAAAAATCAGGATTTCGCTACCATCCCACGGTAGGATTAGTCGGAGATAAGTATGAACAAACAAAAAAGAGCCTGGTTGGGCTTACAAACGCATAACACTTCGCTCCACCCGACCAAAAACCGCTACGCGGTTTTCGTCGGGTGAGCTGGGCGTTAGGCCTCAGAACCCACCCATGAGTCTCCTCCAGCGACTCCTTCCAAAGCGCCTTCTTCCCGGCATTCTCAGTGAGGCTGACGGTTTCGTTGACCTTGACCTCCCTCTCAATCGAATCTCAGGCACGGACGCGATGCCTGTCTATGAATGTCATGGCCGCATCAGAAGACAACAGGGTCGGGTCTCGAATTAAGAACTCCCAGTTTTGAGCTACAGTTAACGCCATGACCAGGCCTCTTAGACTTGAATTTCCAAACGCGCTCTACCACATCACTTCCCGCGTTGATCGGCGAGAAGATATCTACTAAGACGCAGAAGACAGGCTTATTTTTCTGAGCCTGCTGGGCAAGGTTGTTTCTGATTTCAATTGGCTTTGTCACGGCTACTCTACTTCCCTAGCGAGAGCAGATTGATACGCTTGGATTGCTTGATTCAATTGGTCTAGCGATAAATGCGCTCTGGCCTTATCAAGCCAAGCTTGTGCGTAGTCGAAGTGCACACCAAGGGCAAAGTACTGTTCGAGCAGTTGTAAAGTTATTTCTGGTTGGGAGTCGGCAAGTATGCTGGCTTGAATGCGCAAGTATTGACTTTTATCACGTGCACGCTTTAGCTTGGCCGTGAAAGCGGCTTCGATATCTCCATCCCATTTTTTGTTTCGATACCAGTCGTGACGGCTCATTTTAGTAACGTATAACGCTTAGCTCAGGCGCGTAGCGTTAGCGGAGTCGCCTGGAGCGTTGGGTTATACATTTATTTAGAGGATTTGAAATTATGAGCGAACGATGGGTTGTGCATATTATCGGGCCTGACGATGTAATAGATCAGCCAAACGAATTAACAGCATTACGCGAAGCAAACGGCATAAATAAGGCATTGCTGACGCTTGAGCGAACAGAAAATACTCCGTTTGTAATGGCGGTTGTAAAAGAAGCCAAAACAGAAGATGTATAACGTAGAGCTAACCGGCGCTGCGCGGCTTTATCGCGCAGCGTCCAGCGACCGAAGGGAGCGAGGTTGAGCGCCAGGTTAGCCATGGCTGAACCGAGCAACGAGTTTTGCGCATGCTTCAGGGGCAAAGGACTCTGCCCACTTCTGTGTCTTTTCAAGTTCCGGCTCCAAACAAGCTAGCGCATCTGGCGCCCACAAATGACGCTGAGCTTCCAATGGTAGGTGATCGGTCTCTGACTCGATAACAACAAAGGCGTTGAAGTCCTTGTCGTGATCCCCGATGCCGCCGACTTGAGATTTGAGGCGAAGCACTTGAACTGCGCCCTCAACAAACGGAAGCTCTCCCGACAGCATTGAGCGCACGGTGGCCACAAGTAATTTCCTTGCTTCGGCTTCAGCCTCATTAAGGGGTGGACGGTCATTCATAATGGCTAACGTTCGACGTAAGGGACAGCCACAAGTGGGCGAAGCCCGCTTGTGGCTGTCCCCTTGACGGAGGGGTTAGGCGTCGCCCTTTTGCCAGAGGACATGCATGTCGCCGTCAACGAAACCGATGCCAACGCCAAGAGAGCTTCGGAGTACTTTCGATCTGGCGCCGTTTGCAATGTACTCAGCGATCATAGTTTTGCTCGTTGTGACCCACTCTTGCCACTCGGAACCTGCAACCGAGAAGGGAATCTCGAAGATTTCTTCTCCAGTTGTGAAGGTCTCGGTGCCCGGCCAGTAGTCTCGCTCAGGTACTTCTCCGGCATGGAAAGATGCCGTGCCCATTAGTTGCACGTGAACTGACGTTTCACCCTCGTAGAGATTAAAGTGGAACGCGACGGTCGCTTCCGGCATAGGTTGCGACAGGGATCGATCAGCCCACTCGAAGAATTGCTGGCTAACTGTGGCGATAGTGGTGCTCATTCGACGCCTAACGTCTGAATTAACCGGCTGGCGTAGCCAGTCCGGGTTGAATGATGGGTTGGGCGGCAACGCGCTGAGTAATGCTCGCGATGGCCTGTTCCGCTGACAACTTAACATCACGCTTTCGAGACTTTAAACCACGCTCAATCGCTGGAATTGCGCGCGCACTGCCAATACGATTGAGTGTTGAATGGCAGTAGACCATATCATGGGCATCCTCGGTTCGTTGGAGCAGTTCCAAAAGCTTCTCTTCTGCCTGCTGCGAGGATGTGTTTTTCAATGCGCTAATGGCCGAATAGCGGACAAGCCAACGGTCATCGGTCAACAGTTCGAATATGGGGGAAAGATCGACTTCATTTCCAATCGGTATCTCAGCGAGTAGATCTAGCAAAGTCGACAATGCGTATTTATCGCGCTCTGAACGAATGATCCTAATTAATATCTCGGCACAATCGCTATTTGTTTTGTTTTTCCCGATGTTTCCGATGATGAAGTAGGCGGCTTTTCGTTGATCTTTGGTCGTTTTTCCAGCCAAGAAATCTTGCAGTTCGTCTACTAATTCTAGTGTTTAATTGCATAAATTTACGATAGTATTGCGTAGCTGTGAGCCTTTGACCTCGCGTTTGCGCCAGACAAAGGGGCTAGCATTATTATTGTAGGCAGCAACGAAATCTTTGATGGCTTGTTTCAATTGCTCGACGCTATTGAAGCTTGCACCTCGTAATGTCTTTCGTGACAAAATTCCAAACCAAATTTCCACTTGATTCAGCCAACTGGCAGAGGTTGGCGTGAAGTGAAAATTGACATTGGGATGCGTCGCAAGCCACTCTTCATTTTTCTTATGCGTACAATAGTTATCAAGAATGACATGTATCTCTCGATCAACAGGGACATCCGCTACCACCTCATCAAGGAATTCTTGAAAGTCTGGCCGTTTCTTGGTGACTGTGGTTTTGGATTGGATAACGCCAGTTGCGACATTTAATGCAGCAAAAAGATTGAGAGTGCCATGTCGCTTATAAGTGCTTTTCAAGCCGCGAACGATCTGGCCGCTGCTGGTATAAACATAACCGCTGGGTCTTTCTATAGCTTGAATAGAAGGTTTTTCGTCGATAGAAATAACCAAAGCGTTTTGCGGCGGATTAAGATATAAGCCAATAATATCAGCCGATTTCAGGGCAAACTCAGGGTCAGTACTGACACACCAGGAGCGATGACGCTGGAGTTGGATGCCTTCTTTGCGCAATATGCGCCAGACGGTATCATCAGACACGCCGAGTATTTGCGCCAGAGATGCTCCATCCCATGTTGCTTGACCCGCCGGTGGCGGCTGCTCTAGCCGCATAAGAAGTTGGTTGCGTAATTCTGTTGCCGGTTGTCGTGGTGGCTTCCCAGTTCTCGGCATATCTCGCAACCCTTTTATGCCGTTAACTGCAAACCGTTTGCGCCAGATAGCCACTGTACCGGGCCTAATATCAAGCTCAGCAGCAACTTCGTCATTCCGCTTACCTTCAAGACAGCCCATCACAATCTTGGCGCGTTCTACCATTCGAATTTCATCAGTCCTGCTTTTGATTAAACGCTCCAGTTCTTTTCGGTCTTGATCTGAACAACTGATCGATACAGCCACTCGTGCCATTTCCTGCTCCGATTGATACAAATAACGGAGTCATTATATTAACGTCGTGTAATTATGCAATTAAGCACTAGATCGCTCAGCTTCTCTGCGGCCCTATGAGCATGCCATGAAATCGATTCTGTTGAGTTGACTGCTGGCTCGGAGACGCACATGCGTCTGATCAGGTCAAAAAGCTCTTCTCGCACATGCTTCTCCTATGACGCCCAACTATTGATTATCAAGCAAATCTGCCCGATAAGTTGATATTACCGGTCTTTTCAGGCGCTTTTGTCCTGATAACTCCCAAACCGGGCAAATGTGCCTTGATAATCTGATATTAGCCATAAATTCGGGCAACTTTGCCTATATAATATTTTTTCGCCTCACTATAGCTGTTAACACTTTTACGTCAAGTTCAAAATCGCCGACCTTGCTGGAAGATGTGCGCCGCGTCATGCGGCTCAAGCATTATTCGCTGCATACCGAACGTACGTATTCCGAGTGGATCAAGCAGTTCGTGAAGTTTCATCAACTGAATGAACGAGCTGGGCTGTTTGAAAACAGCGAGGCCAAAATCGAAGCGTTTTTAAGTTATCTGGCTACGGAACGACAGGTGGCTTCTGCCACCCAAAATCAGGCGATGAATGCATTGGTGTTTTTATACAAACAGGTGCTGAATATGCCGCTGACCCAGCGCATCGAGGGTATCCGCTCCAAAACCAGTCGCCGTGTGCCGGTGGTGTTGACCATAGACGAGGTCAAGCAGGTTTTGCCGCGCGTGGAAGGCGTGGCGCAATTGGTGGTCAAGCTTTTATACGGCAGTGGTTTGCGGATTACTGAGGCGGTGCGGTTACGGGTGCAGGATGTCGATTACGGCTATAAGCAGATTACCGTCCGTTCCGGAAAAGGCGATAAGGACAGGGTCACCACGTTTTCTACAACCTTGATGCCTTTATTGCAAAATCATTTGGAAAAGGTAAAGGCGATTCACGATCAGGATTTGGTCAATGGTTTTGGTGCTGTGTATTTGCCAAATGCGCTGGCGAAGAAGTACCCCAATGCCGAACGGGAATGGGGTTGGCAATATGTGTTTCCGGCGCGTTCCTTATCGGTCGATCCTTTGTCGGGTGTGACGCGACGGCATCATATCGATCAATCGCTGGTAAATAAGGCCATCAAAGCGGCGGTTGGGCAGGCGGGTATTAGCAAACGGGTATCCGCACATACCTTTCGGCATTCTTTTGCCACACATCTGTTACAACGTGGTACGGATATTCGAACCATTCAGGCGTTACTGGGGCATAGTGAGTTGGAAACGACGATGATTTATACCCATGTTTTGAATCAAGGTGGGCAGGGCGTCATCAGTCCGCTGGATGATTTGGCTATTTGATTGGTCAGTGCGACGATTTAGGAGAAAACTTGAACACTATTTTCGATTTAGCCGAGCGCTGCTTGTTCGGAGAGGAGAATAGGGTCAGATCTTGCAATCATGCAACTATGAAAGACCTTGGTATATTTTAAGACCTGTCCCATTGGATTCGAAAATTGGGAAGTTTTAAATCAGTTCAAAGCCACGCCAGTAATGGCGTTGAAAAAACTCCTGTGGGATTTTGGCGGTTTGTTTGAATGTACCCGATGTAAGGTAAATCAATCGCCCACAACAGTATCCACCAACAAAATCCGCTCGCTATCCAGGCGTAAAGACAGGGTTTTACACAGCAAGCTGGTTTCAAAATCCATATAGCGTTCAGAGGTGACGACCCGATTGCGGTCACCGCAATTTTCCAAAGCCAGCAACTGAAAGAAATAAGGCCGCCAAGACCAGTTAAAGCCGATTTTGCGCGGATCGGTAAACCACTGGTTTTCTTTGAAATTAAAGTCCGGCGAAATCTGGTCGCCCTGGTTGTTGCAAAGATAAAAACGAATTACACCGCTATCGGTAAAATTCCAGCTGACCAGTTCGTTCAGGTTGAAATCGTCCTGCAGGGTTTCGGCAAGCTTGTAAATCAAGGTCTTGGTGGTGTTAATGGCGCTGACCTTCTTTTGCACCTTGACCAGCGTGTTTTTCAAAAATTTAGTGCGCAATGAAGCGATATGTTGTTCGTAAAGCTCGGCCTGCTGAAAATCGGCTTCGGCTTTGGCAAACAAAAACCCCTGCATGAATTGCGCACCGCAGTTCAAACTAAATAAAAACGCTTCGTCCGATTCCACGCCTTCGCAAATGATCCGGCAGCCGGTGCGTTTGCCCAGACGCGAAATCATATGAATGATGTCGCCGGCGATGCCGCCCTTGGTGGCGAGTTTGAACAGCCGCATATCGATTTTGATGATGTCGGGTTGAATCGCGATCACCCGTTCCAGTTGCGAGGCGCCGGCGCCGAAATCGCCGATAGCCACGCTCAAGCCGTGTTTACGGTAGCGCTGCACGATTTGTTTTAATTTCTGCGGATCGACATGCGCATTGGAAATTTCCACGATGATGCGCCGCCTGTCGATATTCAGCTCGTCCAACATGCGTAGCGTGGGCAGAGTATTCAATTGGCGCAGATTTTCTATCCAGGCCGCGGAAATATTCAGCGCCAGATAGCTTTGCGTATCGGCTAAGGCCGAGAATTTTTCCAGGGCTTGCCAGCGCACCTGTCTGTCTAGTTCGATACGGGTTTTGGCATCGACATCGGCGGAAGAGAATAGGGCGCCGGCGGACACGACTTTGCCTTTGCCGTCGTATTGGCGGGCCAGGGCTTCGTAGCCGACGATTTTGCCGCTGGCCACCGAAATGATGGGTTGGAAATATGGAAATAACTGTGTTTTAGCTTGCATCGTCCCTTGGGCTATCAATTTAACTGGGTTTGGGTAAAAACTCCTTCAACTCCGCGACGCAGGAACCGCAACCGCTACCGGCACTCAAACTGGCGCTGATGTCGGCGACGCTTTGCAATTGCTGGGCTTGCACCGCGTGTCGGATGGTTTTTTCGCCGACATTGAAACACGAACAGACGATTCGGCCAATATCGGCTTCACCTTTCGGCGGCAGTCCGCTCAGCAAACTCAGGCGCTCGGCTCGGCTTAGCTGTCTTTTAGCGAATAAACTGCCCAGCCAGCCCGGCTCGGGCAATTCGCAATCCGGGCCGACCAGCAGGCAGGCTTGTAATTCTTGGTCCGGTAAATAAGCCGTGCGGTAGTGCCCGGCTTGCTGATCGCTGTACTCCAGCCAGCAGCTATCGTCGTCGCGATGCTCGACGGCGGCGAGCAGGCTACGGCTCCATACCCGCCAGTCCTGACCGGGATGGGTGGAAGCCAATTCATAGCGAAAATAACAGTCGCCGCGTACGCTGACTTGATACTCGGCACCAGTGATTTGCAAGGAACGGCGCGACAAAATAGTGGCATACCAACGCGCCGGCCAGGCTTTGATGTTTACCGGCGTTTGCTTGCTTTCCGGTTGCCCGGAATGCGGATCGACCACCGGATTGACCACAGCGCCCATACGTCCATGACTACTGATTTGATCGGTCCAGTGCATAGGCACGAACAGACTGCCGATTTGTTGACCCGGATTGAGATCGACGCGGGCCAACATACTGCCCCAACGGCTTTCGATCTGCGCCAGACTGCGCGCGGCTAAACCGAGGCGTTCGGCGTCGGCGGGGTGTATCTCAACGAACGGTTCGGGCCGATGCGCGTTCAATTTGGCTGCCAGGCCGGTGCGGGTCATCGTGTGCCATTGGTCCCGCAAACGGCCGGTATTCAGGGTAAACGGATAATCGCTATCCGGCGCGTTAAGCGGCGGACGCGGGGCAATCGGGATAAAGCGGGCCTTACGATTGGCGGTGAAATATTGGCCGTCAGCGAACATTCTGGTCGTGCCCGCAGTTTGCTCGTTTGTGACCGGCCACTGCACGGGTTGCAGTGCGTCGTAGCCTTGTTGATCTATTTGGGTAAACGCCGATAGATTGAAGTCGCGCAGTTGATGCTCGGCATCGTTTTCGAAGGCCGACAGCGCGGCGTGTTCACGAAAAATATCGGCGCTGGATTGGTAATTAAAAGCGTCCTTAAACCCCATTCTTTGGCCAACTTGGCTGATGATCCACCAATCGTGTTTGGCTTCGCCGGATGCCGGAAACAACGGCCTTTGTCGGGAGATGCGCCGTTCCAGATTAGTGACGGTACCGTCTTTCTCGCTCCAGCCGGTAGCCGGCAACAGTACATGCGCTAGTTCTGTGGTATCGGTGTTGGTGATGCAATCGGATACTACCACCAGCTCGCATTGTTGCAGGGCGCGTTTGACTTTGTCGGCATCCGGCATCGATACCACAGGGTTTGTGGCCATGATCCATACCGCCTTGATTTGGCCGGCGGCGATGGCATCAAACATGGCCACGGCCTTCAAGCCTTGTTTGTCGGCGACTTTGTCACTACCCCAAAAGCGGCCGACTCTGTCGATGTGTTCGGGGTTTTCCAGATCCATATGCGCAGCCAGGGTGTTGGCCAAGCCACCGACCTCGCGGCCGCCCATTGCGTTAGGTTGGCCAGTGAAGGAAAAAGGCCCCATGCCCGGCTTGCCGATGCGGCCGGTGGCCAGGTGGCAATTGATGATGGCGTTGCATTTATCCGAACCGGAACTGGATTGGTTGATGCCTTGCGAATAGACAGTGACGGTTTTTTCGGTTTTGGCAAACCAATCGAATAAAGTGCTGACCAACTCGCTGTTCAAACCGCACCCAGAAGCGACTTGCTTAATCGTGCCTGCGCTGCTTTGCGCGGTAGACAGTGCCGATTCGAAACCTTCGGTGTGCCGCTCGATATAAGCCTGATCGATCCGCCCGATTTGCTGTAAATATGCCAGAATGCCGTTGAACAGCAGCGCATCCATACCTGGCTTGACCGGCAAATGTAAGTCGGCAATATCGCAGGTGGCGGTGGCACGCGGATCGATGACGACGATCTTTAAATTGGGATTGTTTTCCTTGGCCTTGCGGATGCGTTGAAAACTGATCGGGTGGCACCAGGCGGCATTCGAGCCTACTAATAAAATCAACTCGGCCAGTTCCAGGTCCTCGTAATTGCAGGGCACGGTGTCGGCGCCGAATGCGCGTTTGTATCCCACTACCGCCGACGACATGCACAGGCGGGAATTGGTGTCGATATTCGCCGTGCCGATGAATCCTTTCATCAATTTGTTGGCAACATAATAGTCCTCGGTCAGCAATTGGCCGGAGACATAAAACGCCACAGCTTCCGCTCCATGTTGCTCGATAATTGAGTTAAAGCGTTCCGCGACATGGTTTAACGCACTGTCCCAATCCACACGCTGGCCGAGGATTTGCGGGTAAAGCAGGCGGTTTTCCAGCGACACGGTATCACCCAGCGTCGCGCCTTTTGAGCAAAGTTTGCCGAAATTGGCCGGGTGATTGCTGTCGCCCTTGATGTTGACCCGGTGCGCGTCGTCGTCTTCGACGGTGGCTTCGATGCCGCAGCCGACGCCGCAATAAGGGCAAGTGGTTTTGATGGTGTTCATGTACAAATGAATTTATGCCGCGCGTGCCGGCGGGATTTGGCCGAACATCAAGCGGTCGCGGATCGCGGAGATTGGGGTTTTGTCTTTAACCAAATTAAGATACCAGGCGTTGTCGCTGGTGTCGCCGTATAAAATAACGCCGATGATGATGTCGCCGCGCAGCACGATTTTTTTATAGATGCCCAGCCCGTGATCGATCAGCTGGAGAATCTGGCATTCGCTGTCGCCTTGGAAATCGCCCACCGAAAATAAGTCGATGCCGGTCACTTTCAACATCGTCGCGGATGACAAGGTTTTGAATTGGCTGTCGGCCTGGCCCGCCAGTTGTTGAGCGCAGACTTTGGCTTGTTCGTAGACCGGTGCGACCAAGCCGAACAGTTCGCCCCGGTGTTGCACGCATTCGCCGACCGAGAATATCGCCGGGTCGCTGCTGCGCATGCGCTCGTCCACTACGATGCCGTGCTGGCACTCCAGACCAATGCGTTTAGCTAGACCGATATTGGGCTTGATGCCGGTGGACATAATCAGCATGTCGGCCGGTAAAACCTCGCCGTTACTCAGTTCTACCGCGCTGATATGGTCGTATTCGCTGTTGACGCGCTCGATTGTCGTGCCAAGATGGAACCGAATGCCTTTATCGGCTAGTTGTCGCTGTAAAAATGCCGCTGCCTTACGGTCCAATTGTCGGTTCAACAAATGGTCGGCACGGTTGATCACACTGACTTGCATGCCGCGTTGCAACAAGCCATTGGCGGCTTCCAGACCCAGTAAACCGCCACCAAGAATCACCGCGTGGCGTTTGCTGGCGGCTTTTTCTATCATGGTTTCCACGTCGGCGATGTCTCTAAAGCCCAATACGCCTTCGACGTCGCGGCCCGGTATATCCAGCATCAACGGCAAAGAGCCGGTAGCGATTAGCAATTTGTCGTAAAACGCGCAGGTGCCGTCGTGGGCAATTACACAGCGACGCTCGCGGTCGACATTCACAACCGCTTTGTCCGGTCCGCAATACAAGGTCACCCGATTTTTCAGATACCAATCAAAATCGTGAATCATGATGTCGGCAACGCTTTTCGCGCCGAACAGCACCGGCGTCAGCATGATGCGATTGTAATTGCCGTGCGGTTCCGCGCCGAATACGGTGATGTCGTAGCGCTCCGGCACTGTTTGAATCAATTCGTCAACGGTGCGCATGCCGGCCATGCCGTTGCCTATCACTACCAATTTGAGTTTCATGATGCTTTGGGTGGTTTATGCTGTGAGAAATCGGTTTGGGTAGAGACGCAAAATCCCTTAGGCGATGCTTAGGACAGGCTTGCGTCTCTACCAGGTTTGCCTAGAAGCTGACGTTGGCTTGCATCCAAATCACTTGGGTGTCAGGGAACGCCGGGTGATTGGAATTAAAATCTGCGTATTTGGCCAACAAGGAATAATGTTTACCAAATTTTTTCAGCGCCGAGAAATCCCATTCCGTGCCAAATTTGACTCCACCCGTATCGTCGGAGAAATCATGAAATACGCCAGTTACGATCAGACTGTCGTTCATCGCCTTGTAACTGGCGGTGGCGAATACGTCGCGGATACCTTGGCCCATGGCTCTGGTGGCGGGGGAATCGGCGCCGACCGGATTGATGAACAGGTCAGCCCAGCCTTGGAAAGCGTGGTTGGTGCCTAGTGGCGTGTTAAATGTTTTATTTAGACCATAGCCATTCAACTGTTCCATGGCGCCTTGCAAGGTGACGTTGAACGCAGTCAATCCGCCCATCAAATTGATACGATCAGCTTGGTAATGATTGGGATTGTCGCCATAATCGGACTGCTTGCCCCATTCAGCGGTGTACAGGAAATTGACGGTATCCCAAAACTGCGGCGATTTACCGTCGAAACGCAAGCCGTAGGTTTGCGAAGATTTAAAGTAGTTGGCACGTTCACGATAGTCCAGCCAATAGCCGTAGCCGATCAGGTTGCCCCAATCACCGACTTTATAATTCAAATTCAAGATCGGTGCGTTGATATTATCGGTTTCCCCGAAAATGTTTTGCACGTGATCCAAATAGCCGACGTTTGCCGTCAGCCCGAACAAGGTCTGATTGTTGTGAGTGATCAGAATCGAATCATAGGTCATTTCCATCTGCCGCCAACCGACGTTACCGATAAAACGGTCGTCATCCAACTTGATGCGTTGCCGACCAACTTTGATTAGGGTATCGGCGATGCCTTTGTAGCTTAACCAGAATTGATTGAGTTCGCTGCGCGCCGGATCGGCGATAACGGCATAGTTGCGATCACGGTTCGTGGTAGTGCCGGCGCGGTCGTAGTCTGCTTGCGCCGCGTAGAGGCCTTCGTATTCCGCGTAACCTTGAAAATCGTGAAAAACCGGAGTCAGGAAACCCAGCCGCAGGCGCACCGTATTGGCGTTGGCGGTTTCCACAGGCTGGCCGCCCATATTGGCGGGTTTACGGACAGAGTTGTCTTTATCGACATTCTCCCAGCGGTAGTTCAAATCCATTTTTACTGCGCCGTTACTGCCGTAATGGTAGAAATTTAAGGCGTCTTCAACTTCTTTGGTAATGTCGGCGGCGGCCGGCAGGCTGAAGAAGGTTAGTGATAATAGTGTCACCGGTAACTTGCCGGTTGGACGTTTGAGTGTTTGCGGCATAAGGCCCCCTAGGGAAACAAGCGGTTATAAATTAATGGGTGTGATCGCATTCGGACAGGAAGGTCAGCAGGCTCTCCCGGTATTTGTAGTAATCGGGATGCTCCAGTAGGGCCTTGCGGGTGCGTGGGCGCGGCAGGTCAATTTCCTGAATTTTGCCGATTTTGGCATGCGGGCCGTTGGTCATCATCACCACACGGTCGGCCAACAGAATGGCTTCGTCGACATCGTGCGTCACCACAATTGCGGTGACGTGGGTGCGTTCCCAGACTTCCATCAACACTTCCTGCAACTCCCAACGGGTCAATGAGTCCAGCATACCGAACGGTTCGTCGAGCAGTAGCAATTTTGGCGACAGGGCAAAGGCGCGGGCGATGCCGACGCGCTGACGCATGCCGTTGGACATGTCCCCGGCTTTTTTGAACATCGAATCGGCCAGGCCGACCCGTGTCAGGTAGTATTCGACGATGTCCTCGCGTTCGTCTTGCGAGGCATGTGGGTACACTTTATCGACGCCCAACATCACGTTTTGGAAGGCGGTCAGCCAAGGGAATAGGCTGGGAGCCTGAAACACCACGCCGCGATCCGGGCCGGCACCGTTGATTTCCCGGTTATCCAAAATAATGCCGCCTTCGGAAATTTCGTTCAGACCGGCTGTCATCGACAACACCGTGGATTTACCGCAACCGGAGTGGCCGATGATGGAAATGAATTCGCCTTTTTTCATTTTCAGGTCAAAGCCGTCAACCACTTTCACGGTGCTGTTGCCGTCCGGGGTGGGGTAGATTTTGGAAAGATTGGCAAACTCCAGATAACGGGCCTTGCCCAGATCGCGAGTGCTGGGTTTCAGTGCCGAAGTGTCGAGCTTCCAATCGTTGCTAGTATTGGGACGCACATCCGGCAGTTTGAGCTTGTCGCCAGCGTCGGCCTGGGCTTTTTCCATACCGATATTCATCAGATAACGGGTGATTTCGGCGCGCAGGCGTTTGAATTCCTCGTTATGGTTCAGCGCGGTTCGGTCGCGCGGCCGCTCCAGATTGACCGTAAACGCAGGGCCGAAGCTGGCATCCGGGCCGGGATTGAGAGGAATGACCCGGTCAGCCATGTAAATGGCTTCGTCCACGTCGTTGGTAATCAAAATGACGGTCTTTTTATCCTGTTCCCAGATTTGCAGGATTTCGTCTTGCAAGTTGCCGCGGGTCAGCGCGTCCAGGGCGCTGAGCGGTTCGTCGAGCAGCAAAATATCCGGGTTGGCGGCCAACGCCCGGGCGACATTGACGCGTTGGCGCATGCCGCCTGACAGTTCACCCGGTTTTTTGTCCATCGCCCGGCCTAGATTCACCATCTTTACGTATTTCTCGGTATGCGCACGGCGTTGCTCCGACGTCCAATCTTTGAAGATCGCATCCACCGCCAGCGCCACGTTTTCGTAAACCGTTAGCCAAGGCATCAATGAATAGTTTTGAAATACCACGCCGCGATCCGGTCCCGGTTCGGTGATGGCTTGGCCTTGTTTCAATAGTTCGCCGCTATCGGCATGGATAAGACCGGCAATCATCGAGATCAACGTGGTTTTGCCGCTACCGGAAAAACCGACGATGGCGATGAACTCGCCTTCGCGAATGTCCAGATTGATGTCTCTGAGGATGGAGGTTTTATCTTTGCCTTCACCGTAGGATTTACAGACATTTTTTAACTCTACTAGCGGCTTATACGCATCGTTGGCGGGAACGGAAGACATGGCGGATTGTTTGTGCATGGAAAGTTCGATGATTTTGGCTTGGGCGGCGCTCATGACGGTATCCTCAGATTTTTTGGAACGAGAACAGGTTTTGTAACGAGTGCATTACCCGGTCGAGAATGAAACCGATAATACCGATGGTAAATACCGCCACCATGATTCTGCTCAAGGAATTGGAACTGCCGTTTTGGAATTCGTCCCAGACGAATTTGCCTAAACCGGGGTTTTGCGCCAGCATCTCGGCAGCGATCAAAACCATCCAGCCCACCCCCAAGGATAGGCGCATCCCGGTAAAGATATAAGGCAAAGCCGAGGGCAGAATGATGCGTTTGATTTGCGTGGCCCAATCCAGTCTTAACACTTTGCCGACGTTGACCAAGTCGCGGTCTATCGATGACACGCCGACGGCGGTGTTGATCAGCGTCGGCCACAAGGAACATAAAGTCACGGTGATGGCCGAGGTGACAAACGATTTGGCAAACCAGGAATCGTCGTCGGTAACATACATGGCACTCACCACCAAGGTGACGATGGGCAGCCAGGCCAACGGGGATACGGGTTTGAAGATTTGGATCAGCGGGTTAAACGCGGTATTCAGCACCGGGCTCATGCCGCAGATGATGCCTAGCGGCACGGCGATCAGCGTGGCGATGATAAAGCCGGCAAACACGGTGCGCAGGCTGGTAAGAATTTGGTCCAGATAAGTCGGCTTGCCGGTGTAGGGGCGCGGCTTGATTTCCGCTTTGGGGTCTTCGGCCAACTTTTCTTTATTCCGCAATTCCTGGCGTTGATAAAACTCGGCCATTTTGGTTTTTTCGGCATAGTGTTCAGTCACCAGACCGCTGACTTCCGACCAGACCGCGACCGGGCCGGGAATAGCGCCCAAGCTAGTATTGATCCGCGCGGCGGTGACGCTCCAAAACCCCAAAAACAAGATGAAAGCGATGATGGGCACGCCCATGACCAGCCACAACTGGCGCATTTGTTGGGCTGGGTTTTCACCGGCGGCGATTTTGACTAAGGGTACGAACCAGGTCAGGCCGGTGATGTTGAAAAATTTGATCAGTGTATTAGTCATGTCTTTACTCGCTTGTCTTAATGGTGTCGGTAAAAAGGATGCGTCCCTGCATCAACATACGATCCTTGTGTAGAGCACCCACCAGAGTTTCTTAGTCGACAATTTTGCCGCCGGAGACGGTTTGCTTGCCTTTCAAGCCAATAGCAAATTTGGCCAGATAATCGTTAGGTTTGTTGGCATCGAACGGAATTTTGTCGATGAAAAAGTTTTGCGACGGCTTGATGCTGGTGTCGGCAGGGAAGTCTTCGGCTTTGGCTTTACCCTCAGCGACCAGTTCTTTTGCGGCAGCCAGATAGATGTCAGGGCGATAAACTTTTTTCGCGGTTTCCATATACCAGTTGTCGGGTTTGTATTCGTTGATCATTCCCCAGCGGCGTAATTGGGTCAGATACCAGATCGCACTGCTGTAGGAGGGATAGCTGGCACCGTGACGGAAAAAGGTGTTGAAGTCGGGCAGGGAGCGTTTGTCGCCTTTTTCGTATTCAAAAGTACCGTTCATGCTGGCCGCCAACACGTCAACGTCGGCACCGACATATTGTTTTTGCGACAGCATTTCGATGGCTTCTTTACGGTTTTTGTTGTTTTCGGCATCCAGCCACATCGCAGCGCGTATTAAGGCTTTAGTGACGGCTAAATACGTATTCGGATATTTTTCCGCCCAGGCTTGGGTGACGCCGAAGACTTTTTCCGGGGTGTCTTTCCAGAGTTCGTCGTCGGTGATTACCGGTACGCCGATGCCTTTAAACACCGCTTGTTGGTTCCAGGGTTCGCCGACGCAGTAGCCGAAAATAGTCCCTGATTCCAATGTGGCCGGCATTTGCGGCGGCGGGGTTACCGCCAATAAGGCGTCGGCATTAATTTGGCCGGATGTGTCTTGGGGCGGCGCGTAAAAACCGGGGTTAATGCCACCGGCGGCCAGCCAATAGCGCAGTTTGACGTTGTGGCTACCGGGTGGAAAGGTCATGGCCATGTTGAATGGCTTGCCTTCTGCTTTATATTTATCCACTACCGGTTTCAAGGCGTCGGCTTTGATGGGGTGCACAGGCTTGCCGCCTTCCATCGGCACGTTGGCTTTCATTTGTTTCCAGATGTCGTTGGATACGGTAATCGCGCTACCGTTGTAGCCCATGCTGAAAGCGGTGACGATGTCGGCTTTAGTACCGTAGCCAATGCTGGAACCTAATGGGGCAGGCGCCAGCATGTGCGAACCATCCAATTCGCCGTTCACCACGCGATCCATGACTACTTTCCAATTGGCTTGCGCTTCCAGTTGTACGAACAGGCCTTCTTCCTCAAAAAAGCCTTTTTCAGCTGCGACGGCCAGCGGTGCCATGTCGGTCAGTTTAATGAAGCCGAATTTCAAGTCTTCCTTTTCCAGTTTGCCGGCGGCGAAACTGTGGTTGGAAAAGCCCAGTACCGCCAGTGCGACGACCGAGCTTAGCGCGGCGGCTAGTGTCTTGGGGGTGAATATGCTGTTCTGTTTCATATCGTTTCCTGTCAATTGAGAAAAATTGGCCAAAAAAAAGGCGTCTATGCCCGACTTGCTTGCAAGCCGGACAGTAGACGCCTTTGTCTTTGGTGCTCAACAGTGAGCGGGGTTTTGGTTTACCACTCCTACACTGGAGTATTGCTTGTTACTAAGCAATGCTGATGCCAGTTTATTGAGTCTTCTAATGGATTTTTATAAATAACGTTTACAAACAGTGCTTTACGTCAGTTTTCTGCAAGCCCGAATTTGGAGGAATTAGCAGGTGCATCTCTGCGCGCATAAAAAACGATGCACTCTATTGATTCGGAAGTGCTTTTTTTGCACATGCGTGGTGCGCACCGTAATGGGGAGCGTCAGCGAGACATGCGGAAGAATTAGCGGTGTTGCCGAGGATCGCGAGTGCGGAAAGCTCGGCGCTGTGTTTGAAGCGCTTGCCGGTGTGCTCGGTGTCATGGCTTCATGGGGAACGCCATCGGCGTGATGGGTGGGCATTTTGTTAGGCATAAAAGCGCTGAAAAATGGCAATATTTCGATTATTTACGTACCGTTCGCCCTAATGTCCTAGGGTAAAAGCCTGTCGAAGTGCGCACCAGACCGGGCTTCGACGAGTTCAGCCCGAACAGCATACCAGTGATAAACAGGGCCGGGTTAATAGGTGCACGAGCAAAGCAAATTGATACAATCGGTGGCAATGATTCCCGCCATCTATGAAACAGAGTAGGATGCAGCGAGTTTTATGTTGACGGGTCTATCGAAATTAAGCCGGGGCGGATTATGAAATACATCGTAAAACAAATTGCCGATGACTTTATCTTTGACGAAATGGAACAGGCCAGGAAGCAGTTTGTCGAGGCGCTGAATTACACGATGGAAAGCGCCACGATCTTCTTCGATAAAAATCCCACCAATCCGCTGGATTTTTTTATTGCCTACGATTTTCAGCAAAAGCACGGCGATCCGGTGGTGTACGGGTTTAATTTACGGGATGAACTGATCCGGATTTTCAATTTGGCCGACAACAAAACGCATTCGTCTGCATTGGCCTTGGCAATCAGCCAGCAGTTGAAAAAA
>Ga0123393_1004868_pt1 | contig 15678 bp, 16 predicted proteins | sample T6HHNH4metaT_FD_89921 | JGI IMG/M metagenome (GOLD analysis project Ga0123393, IMG submission 89921) | Methane-oxidizing artificial microbial communities from Washington, USA to study methane cycling - T6-HHNH4 metaT (Metagenome... | ecosystem: Engineered > Modeled > Simulated communities...
AAAAAAATTCTATCACTTCGATCTTGTCCGGATTTTGTACCGGCTGCGCCGGCGTTATGGCTTCGTAACCGCCTTCAGCATTTGCCAGAGAAGAAAAGCTCAACAGTCCCAATAATGCGATTATTTTTAACATCAACGTTCTCCGTAATAATGTATTCCCGATAAAAAACCATGTTCACGCTAAAATGCGCAAACAATTTGACAACAAACCGAGCGCAACCATCAAGCCAAGGACTTGTCATATCCACGCTTCGTCAAGCTCTCACGCAGTCATACCGCATCTTTCAAGCAAATGACAATCCCACAATCTATCGGCAATAAACCCCTGCGAAGACTGACCTTACCCAATTTTCAAGGGTAGGCTAGTTACGCTCCAGCCGTCAGGGATAGCGGTATTCAGTGCGAGGACGGTAGATTGCGACATGAATGAGGAAGAGAGTTTAATCCTTGTGAATTAAGGACTGGATCAAATCCGGCAGAGCAGCGGCTCCGCCGGACAACGAATGCTTATTTCATCGTGGAGATGTAGTAAGCAACCGCTTTAATATCCTCGTCAGTCATTTTGGTGGCGATCATGTGCATCATGTTTTCCCGATTATTGCTGCGCGCGCCGGTTTTGAAATCAGTCAGACTTTTAATCAGATAATCAGCATGCTGAGAATGCAAGGACGGGAACGAGGCCGGCTTATTGCCTTCCGCATAAGGGCCGTGGCATGCCACGCACGCCGATACTTCGCGGCTGATATTACCGTTACGGTATAAATCGCTACCTTGCGTAATTAAGGCGTCCAGCGCGGCTTTTTCTTGCTCGGGTGTTTTAGCAGGCGCATCGTCGTCATCACTCGGCGGCAGTTTCGGCGCCGGATTGGTGGAAATTTTGTTGCCGGCATAATAACTGGCAAGTTCCTGAATTGTCTGATCATCAAGGCCCGCCGCCAATGGTGCCATCATAGGCGCCAAGCGCGCGCCACTCTTGAACGCTTGTAATTGTTTAACCAAATAAGTTTGGTGCTGTCCCGCTAATTTCGGAAACGCCGGCATCGTGCTGTTACCGTCTTCGCCATGGCAGCCCGCGCAACTGGCGGCTTTGGTTTTTCCGGCGCTGGCGCTGGCATTACCTTGCGCGTTTACATGGCCGGCGGCGGTTGCCAACAACAAAGAGATGGAAACAGTCAGCAATTTTTTTATCATTATGGGCCCCTGCTCAGGAAGGTTGATCGACATTAAGCAAGCTGATGTCAGCCGCCGGACGTTATAATGCCCGGATTCTAACCGATTTATAAACACTAAGCGAGACTGTGATGAATCCCATCTACCACCAGGCCAAGTTCATCAACAGCGCCCCCAAACTGAAGGACGCACCGCCCGACCAAGGCATGGAGATCGCTTTCGCCGGCCGTTCCAACGCCGGTAAATCCAGTGCGATCAATACCCTCGTACAACAAAACGCCCTGGCACGCGTCAGTAAAACCCCCGGGCGCACGCAATTGCTGAATTTTTTTGAAATCGACGCGAAGCGCAAACTGGTCGATCTACCCGGTTACGGCTACGCCAAAGTCCCGGAAGCCATCAAAAAAGAGTGGCGGCACATGATGGAAAGCTACTTGCACGACCGCCAAGCTCTGTGCGGCATCGTCCAGGTCATGGACATCCGTCACCCGCTCACCGACTTCGACTGGCAAATGGTCGAGTGGTGCGAGCACCGTAAACTGCCCTTGCACATCCTGTTGACCAAGTCCGACAAACTGAAATACGGTGCGGCCAAGACGACTTTACTACAGGTGCAACGGGATTTGAGTCAGGCGGATATTGTGGTGACCTTGCAGTTGTTTTCGGCTTTGAACAAAGTCGGGATTGACGATGTGCACCAGGTTTTGGATGAGTGGTTTGGATTCCGGAAGATGGTGGTTTCAGAGGATTAGGCTTCCCTGTTCTAACGAGAAACCCAATATCTCCTTTCAAATACCAAATATCTTCTTGCTGAAGCGACAGGAGATTGAGAACAGCGGCCCTGAAACCGCCTGAACGACCAGCAAACCTTTCAACTTCGAATGCATGCTAAAAAAACAGATCTAACTGTTTTGCAACCCAGCGCGACTGTATGCTGATATGGTCCGTCCCGGTTAATTGCGAATCATGGCATCGAGGTCAGTCAATATTATGTCCGGGTTGTTACTGATTTCCTTGCTTAGCTGACTGTTAACCAAGCCCTAAAATTTCCTGGTACCGTCTTTCCCGCGGAAGCGGGAATCCACCGTGACAACTGGGCTCCCGCCTACGAGGGAGCGACAATATTTGCGGGCCGGTTTAATAGTCGGCGCGGCGATATTCTTAATCCGATCATAATCTGCCCTTAATTCTGTTTTAAGCCAGCCTCCCTAGAATTTGCCGCAACTGAATAATTTCCCAACAAGGAGTCGTATATGTTCAGAATGACAAATATCATGTTGATCGGTTTGTTGTTTTCGTCAATGGCTTTGGCCGACGACGATTGGGGCGAGCATCGCCATCATCGGCACCATCATCATCATGGGCACGGCTACGGCCGCGAGTATTATCCGGCTTACCCGGTGGAGCGCGTGTACGTGCCCGAGCGAGTAGTAGAATACGTGCCCATGCAACAGCGCTATTACGCGCCACCGCCACCCCCGCCCGTCAGATATGGTGGTTACGACCAGCGTTCTCCGCAGGGCTTGGTTGGCGGTTTGGTGGGCAGTGCTATGGGTTATGAAATGGGTCGGGGCGACCCATTGGCGGCCGGTATCGGTGCTGCGGCCGGTTCGTGGATTGGCAATGGGATGAATAGATAATGAAGAAGCTCACAGTCTGTTCAGTCACTGCTGCTTGTCTGTTGTTATCGGCTTGCGCTTCGCAAACCGGTTGGACGCCAACCGTCGACACTTACAATAACCAGAACTCTTATCGCTTGAATCAGGATATGCATGAGTGCCAGCAATTGGCGTCGCAAGCGTCCGGGGGCACCGCGAAGGAAACCGCAATAGGCGCCGGCGTTGGCGGTCTGATTGGCGCGGCCGGTGGCGCCGCTTTGGGTGCTGTGCTCGGCAGCCCTGGAAAAGGTGCGGCTATCGGTGCGGCTGCCGGCGGTATCGGCGGGGCATCCAAACAAGGTATTCAATCCGAAGACCGCTATAAAAACGCCTACAACAACTGCTTACGCCAACGCGGCCATCGAGTAGTTAACTGAGCAATCCGTCAAGACAAACCTGCTCGGCAATCTCTTCTGAATTTTTCAAGTCAATCCATTGAAGGCTGCTTGTTTAAGCAGTCTTCCTCGCGGAGAAACAGTTATGTTTTTAGATACGGTATCGGTTTTTTCAAGCCGATTTAGCCTCAACGTGCGGCGATGGCGCGCGGTTATGCCGCTGATGTTTCTTAGTCTGCTTAGTGCTTGTTCCGGTATTCCAACGCTGCAACGCAATGATGATCAAGCGATGCTGCCCGGTACTACCAAGACCACTTACACTAAATCTTACAAAGTTAAAGGTAAAACTTATTCACCCATGCAAAGCGCGTTGGGTTACAAGGCGCAGGGCTTGGCTTCCTGGTATGGCGCAGAATCCGGTAATTTTACTGCCAACGGCGACCGCTTCGATCCGCGGGGTATGACGGCGGCGCATAAAACGCTGCCGATTCCCTCTAAAGTTCGGGTGACCAATCTGCGTAACGGCCGTTACGTGGATGTGGTGATTAACGACAGGGGGCCTTTCAAAGCTAATCGACTTATCGATCTGTCCCAGGGCGCGGCGGAACAGATCGGCATGCGCGGATTGGCGGAAGTGACGGTGGAATATTTGGGAAGTTAGTTTGGTTCAAGCCCGTTGCAGAATGTGTAACTATTCAGCAAGGAGCCCAGCGACTCTTTCCCGGACGGGGATTAGAGGTTACCAATTGTTATTGACCCGGCCATTAAATTCCCAAGATTCGTCATTTTTGCGAAGTTAGGAGCCGTTAGACCACAGAGAATCCATTCTAGCCCCTAAGCTCCAGCCTGCGCTTGGCGCCGAAGCTACTTGCGCGACGATTTCGTTCAGCTAAGTGCTATACGTTTTTGTGTCTTTCTTCCACCATCGCATCGATATATTGCATCACCTCGGCGCTGGCGGCCTCGGCCAGTTGCATTTGCCGAATGATTTCATCGAGCATGCCTGGATCATCCACCCATCTGTCGCGAGAAACTTCATAAGCCTTTTGTGTAGTCCTATGCACATCGGCATGCGGTTGATTCAATTTAGCGTAAGCGCTGGTCGAGCGGAATTTTTCATAACCCAGTCCCTCGTAATACCATTTTCCTAAGCGGCAATTATGGTTGTCTACCATGATGGCTTGGTGATGAGGGCATTCGTTGGCTGTTTCGACGGCCACATAGCCGTTTTGTTTGTAGACCACATGATCGAGTTTAGCCAGGACGCCGAAAGATTTGTCTTTGGCATAAGAAATGTAATCGACCGAGATCTTTGCGGACCGGGATAAATTGGAAAATTGTTGGCGGAAGGAATTGACTTGCGCCAGTATCTCTTGCGAAAGCGCGGAGGAGCTTTCCGCTTCGGTTTGCATTTGTTCAACCCGCTTATTGAACGACTTGAGGGTTCTGGACACCTCAAGTGCGGCGTTCTTGGTGTGTTCGGAGAGATTTTTGACTTCGTCGGCGACCACCGCGAAGCCTCGGCCGTGCTCGCCGGCGCGTGCCGCTTCTATCGAGGCGTTTAAGGCCAGCAGGTTGGTTTGATCGGCAATCCCGGTAATCATCGATAAGGATTCGGTAATTTTTTTACTGTCGTTAATTAGCGCGCCGATTACATCCGATACCGAATGTACATTGGAGTTGATGTCCGACAGGGAATTACTGATGGTTTCTACGGCGGATAGGCTGGCGTTGGCGTTCTCGCCTGTTTCCACAGCAATATTCTCTACCTTCTGCATTTGCTCGGTGATATTGAGCAAGTCGCTTTGATTACCTTTCAGATTGTTGAGCAGATTGTTGGTGTTGAGCGCATGCAGGCCTGCCGATAAACGCCGTTTGATCGTCAGTTTGTCGTTTTCATCCATTAATTTGATGGCGTCGTTCATATTCTTCGCCGACTTTTTCAGTATGCCTGGAAAGCCGTCAACCAGCGCATAACGATCATAATTGCCTTCTGCGGCGTGTTTAAAACAAGAGTTCATTTCTTTGAAGTAAGACTCCATGATGTCCAGGGTCTCATTCAGCTCCCAGGCTATCTTGCCGACTTCGCCCATGCCGCGCGTTTTGGTGACGCGATGATAGAGTTGGCCTTGATTAGTGTGTCTTAACACTTCTTCGATCCGCTCTAAGACCAGCAGGCATTGTTTGCCGGCGTGCCAGGCATCGAAGGCCACCACCGGTAACGGCAGTAGCAAGCCAAGCATGAGCCAGGAAAATCCATGCGTGATAAGCGTGTCGATGAAAGCGGCAACAGTGAAAAATATAATGGTTGCCACCGCATAATTCAGCTTGGTTCTTAAAAACGGAATATTGGCGTTTGAATTCATGGCTTACACTCCGTTGGGTTTATACAGGCTTAACACCAGGCTATTGTAATTTTTAACGCCGGCTTGCTGAACCACGTCGAATAGGTATTCCAGCGATTTATCCGGGGCATCTTTAACTGAATGGCGTTTCTCGATGGCCAACATTTCCTGATAAATCGGTATGATGACCCCAAGTGCGTTACGGGGCGGGTTACGGCGCACCGAATAGTAACCCTGCAATTTACCGTCTTTGTCATAGTCCGGAGTAATGTTGGCAAATACCCAATAATATCCGCCATCCCGGCATAGATTTTTGGCAAACCCGAAAAACTCGTCACCGGCTTTTAAGGTATTCCACATGAATCTAAACACGCCGCGCGGCATATCCGGGTGTCTGATGATGTTGTGTTGTATGCCCAGCAATTGGTGTTCCGGATAGCCGGCGATTTCCATAAAAATGCGATTAGCGTAAGTGATCCGCCCCGAGGTGTCGGTCTTGGAAACGATAAAATCGTCATCCGCGAGTTTTTTTTCGTTATTGTTAGGCGTGATAGTCGGCTTCATATTCCGTACCTTAATTTGGGGCTATTGGTGGTCAGTCCAAGCATATTTTGCGCGAAAACCGGATGAGCTTGATCATGAACGCATCGGACATTGCTTCGATCCGGGGTTGCGATAGCCGCGCATGTTGTGTGGTATTCGCTCGCCACACAAGATTAGCTCAATTGAGCAAATTAATCAGGAGGCGTTTGATTGAAGTGGCTTCGAAGGGCTTGTCAAGTATGGCTGATACTTCGGATTTCTCTATCGCCGCCAGGCGATTTTGGTTTTGCTCGCTGGTGACCATGAGAATGGGCACCGAGCCGCGCTCGGGATGATTGCGGATATGGTCTATCAACTGCAAGCCGTCCATCTCCGGCATGTTGTAGTCGGTAACGACCAGATCAAAATACTGCTGATTGAATATCTGTAAACCCTGTTTGCCGTCATGAGCCGTAACGATCTGGTAGATGCCGATGTTTTCGAAAACCCTGGTGAGATATTTCAACGAGAATTCGCTGTCGTCCACCAGCAGTACTCGCAGGTCTTCGACATCCAGGTGCGTCAGGTTAAGTTTTTCCGGGCGAACATATTCCAGCGTGGAATGCAGGGCGGTTTCCAAGGCCTGACGGGTAAACGGCTTGGGTAATATGGCAATCGCGCCGGCCTGGCGGATCGGTTCAAGGTATTTGATATTCGTCTCGCTGGAAATGAGCAAAAAGGCCATTTCATACGAGGCATCGTCGTTGCGCAGTGCGTGCACCAATTCCACGCCGGTCATGTCCGGCAGGTACATGGAGCTGATAATCAGATCGGGGCGGGAGTGCTGTAAGCGTTCGAATAGCTCGGCGCCGCTTTGCACACAGGTAATATCGTTTATATCGCAGTCGAGTAAAAAGTGGGAGATGATCTGCTGCTGAGTATGGGACGGTTCGACGAGAAAAACCTGTAAATTGGCAAGCTGATGGTCTGTCATGGATTAGTGGTTTTTCATGCAGTATAGGGTTAAGCCGATATGCGCTTGTTTGGCAAAGTGCTTGGCTGCGATGAAGTCCTCGCGAGTTAAGGGTAGTCCATGAATAGAGTGGTCGCAATAAATAAGGCCTACGGTCTTTTTTTCCGCATAAACCGGGAAAACGAAGCACTCGTATTCGCCGATATGCTGGCGGATCTGCGGGGTGTAAAGCTCATGATGTTGCTGGGGAAACAGCCAGACGCCTTCTTGCTGTTGTAGGGCGTGAAACAGTAAGTTTGCCGAGGGTTCGGAATTGTATATGCGGATTTTTTGGTCGAGCGCGATTTTGTGCCAGCCCAGGGAAAATTTTTCGTTTAGCGTCTGTTTATCCGGACTGAGCAGCATGAATAGGGTTCTGTCCATTTCCACACCGCGATGTATGCCTTCCAGCACCATCTCAAACAGGCCGTTTAGATCGATTTGTCCGCTGATGTGGCTGCTGATGTCCTGCAAAATTTGAAATTGCAGCTGCTTCTTATCGGCCTTTTCCTCTTCAGCGTCTTCGAATTTGGCGATGATAGCTTCGGTGCTGATGAATTTGGAGGCGTCGTTAGCGCCGAATTGCCGGGCAATGTGCACCGCTTCCAAAGTGTTTTTGTCGATCTTGGCTTTTAGGGTTGCCGGCGACAGGCCGGAAAATTCAGCAACTTTTGCCAGACAAGCCTGCATGGCTTCCGAGTCTTTGCCCGATTTAAGCGCCGCGCAGATCTGATGACCCAGTTGCACCATTTGCACCCGTCTCTCCGCGGAATCCGGTTTGGCGATGGCCTCTTCTATCAAGCCGCTCAGGCACCAGGATTTGCTCAGTTTTTTGCCCAAGTCCTGCAAGGTAAAGCCCAGTATTTTTTTCTCGGCTTCGCGATTGTTCAGCCCGCTCTTTTCTATCAGTTCGTGGACTTTTTTGGATTGCGGATTGCCGGAGCACCAGAAGGCAATATGGCCGATATTGTGCAGTAGGGCAGCAATAAACACTTCTTCTGGCGAAGTGTCGCCCATGCTTAGCGCCAAGTCTTTGGCTTGCACCGCAGCATGCAGAGCCAGCGCAATCTCCCGGTTGGCTCTGTCCTTGTTGGTGGACGACAGCATCGCTTCGAAAAACGAACAGGCCAGCGTCAGTTCCCGTATTACTTCTGCACCCAGCACGACAATGGCCCGCGATACGGTGCTCATCTTTTGCTTGGATGGATTGTAATAGGGACTGCTACCGACCTTAAGCAGTTTGGCGGTGAGATTGGGGTCTTGCAGAATTACCGTCGCCAGCTCGATGGCCCCCTTGTGCCTGTCGTCCAACGCCGCGTAGATGTTATGCGCGGTGTTGGAGAAGATCGGCATTTCCTGCACGCGGAGCAGCTCTGTCCATTCGTCCAGAGTTTGCGGTGGCTTTTGCGCGGTGCCGGTGGGGGTCATATGTTTACAAAGCTTTGATTTTGGCGAATTGCTCGTTCAGGCTTTTTAAGGATGATTGTAAGCCCGCTAGTTTCTCGCGCTCTTTGTCGATGACTTCCGGCGGCGCTTTGTCGACAAACGCAGCATTGCCGAGCTTGCCTTCGATACGCGGCAGTTCTTTCTCGATACGCTGGATTTCCTTGTCCAGTCTAGCCAGTTCGGCGTCTTTATCAATCAGACCCGCCATCGGAATCAATATTTTCATGTCGCCGACCAAGGCGATTGCCGATTCAGGCGCGTTGTCGTCCGTTGCCAGCCAGGTAATGCTCTCCAATCGGCCCAGTTTTAACAGGTAGCTTTCACTGTCTTTTAAATAGGCTTGATCGGCGGGGCTACCGTTTTGCAACAACACGTTCAGCGGTTTGCCTGGTGCGATGTTCATCTCGCCGCGTATCCGGCGGATGCCGAGGATGAAGCCCATGGCCCATTGGATTTTGGTTTCCGCGTCTGTGTTGACCGCCGCACTGTCGCTTTCCGGATACGGCTGCAACATGATGGTGGCGGCAGTAACCCCGGCCAGCGGTGCGACCCGCTGCCAAATTTCCTCAGTAATGAACGGCATGATCGGATGCGCCAACCGTAAAACGGTTTCCAGCACGCGCAACAAAGTTTGGCGAGTGCCGCGTTGCAAGGTTTCATCGTCGCTTTGCAGCGAGATTTTCGCCAACTCCAGATACCAATCGCAGTATTCGTTCCAGGTGAATTCGTAGATGGCTTGCGCGGCCAGATCGAAGCGATAGCTGTTGATCGCATCGGTCGTCGTCGCGATGGTGCGATTCAAGCGCGACAGAATCCACAAGTCGGCTTGGCTGTAAGTGCATTCCGCGCAGTCGATGCCGTTATCGTGATCCTCGGTGTTCATCAGTACGTAACGCGCCGCGTTCCAGAGTTTATTGCAGAAGTTGCGGTAGCCTTCGGTACGCTGCAAATCAAAGCGAATATCGCGGCCGGTGGAAGCCAAAGAAGCAAAGGTGAAGCGCAGCGCGTCGGTGCCGAACGATTGAATGCCATCCGGGAATTGCTTACGGGTGGCTTGCTCGATTTTTTTGGCCAGATGCGGCTGCATCATGCCGGACACGCGTTTGGCAACCAAGTCTTCCAAAGCTATGCCGTCGATGATGTCGATCGGGTCCAGCACATTGCCCTTGGATTTGGACATTTTCTGACCTTCGGCGTCGCGCACCAGGCCGTGGATGTACACTTCCTTGAACGGCACTTCGCCTTGGAACTTCAGGCCCATCATGATCATCCGCGCTACCCAGAAGAAAATGATGTCAAAACCTGTCACCATTACACTGGTGGGATAATGCTTCGCCAATTCCGGGGTTTGTGCCGGCCAACCCAGAGTCGAAAACGGCCATAACGCCGACGAGAACCAGGTATCCAGTACATCTTCGTCTTGCTTCAATGTGTAATCGGAGGCCAAGCCATGTCTTTCCCGAATTTCCGCTTCCGAATGGCCGACATAGGTATTGCCCTGGTCGTCGTACCAGGCCGGGATGCGGTGGCCCCACCAGATTTGCCGGGAGATACACCAATCCTGGATGTTGCGCATCCATTCGAAATAGGTGTTTTTCCAGTTGTCGGGTACGAATTTGATTGCGCCGGTTTCCACCGCTTCGATGGCCGGTTTGGCCAGTGGGGCGATTTTCACGTACCACTGATTGGTCAATAACGGCTCGATCACCGCGCCGGTGCGGTCGCCGCGCGGCACCATTAATTTATGGTCAGCGATTTTTTCCAGTAGGCCTTGGGCATCCAGATCGGCGATGATTTTTTTGCGGGCTTCGAATCTGTCCAGGCCGATATAGGCCTCAGGAATAATAGAAAAGCCGTCGTCGTTGCCGCGTATCGCCGCATCGACGGTAAAAATATTGATTAAGCCGCCATGCGGTTGATCGGCAATCACTGACATTTGTTTATGGCGAGTCCAGACTTCGTAGTCATTAAAGTCGTGAGCCGGGGTGATTTTGACGACGCCGGTACCGAATTCCGGATCGACGTATTCGTCGGCAATGATGGGAATGCGCCGACCAGTCAGCGGCAGTTCGACGAATTCGCCGAGCAGATGTTTATAGCGCTCGTCATCGGGATGTATCGCCACTGCCGCGTCACCCAGCATGGTTTCCGGGCGGGTGGTTGCCACCAATAAATGGCCGGTGCCGTTGGTCAGCGGGTAACGCATGTACCACATAGAACCGTTTTCTTCTTCCGATAACACTTCCAGGTCGGAAACGGCGGTGTGCAGCACCGGATCCCAGTTCACCAGGCGCTTACCGCGATAGATCAGGCCTTCTTCGTACAATTTGATGAACACTTCCTGCACCGCGTCCGACATGCCATCGTCCATGGTGAATCGCTCTTTTTCCCAATCCAGCGACGAACCCATGCGCCGCAATTGCCGGGTAATCGTGCCGCCGGACTCTTCCTTCCATTCCCAGACTTTCTCGATAAACGCCTCGCGGCCCAAGTCGTGGCGGGTTTTGCCGTCGGCGTTGATGATGCGTTCCACCACCATTTGCGTGGCGATACCGGCATGGTCGGTGCCCGGCTGCCACAGTGTGTTGTAGCCTTTCATGCGGTGATACCGCGTCAACGCATCCATGATGGTGTCCTGAAACGCATGCCCCATATGCAAACTGCCGGTGACATTCGGCGGCGGAATCATGATGCAATAGGAGTCGCCATCTTGCTTGGCCGCGAAGTAGCCACTCTCTTCCCAAAGTTGATACCAGCGTTGTTCGATTGCGTGCGGGGAATAGGTTTTTTCCATGTTTTTGTTGGATGAGCTTGGGTTGAATTCTAAAACCTTATTTTAACCGTAAATTGGCTGCGGACTGGAATTTAACCGGCAATGTAGCCGCTCTTCATCGAAAGCACTCGATGCGAGCGCTAGAGTAAATTACTCCGGCACTGCTTGGGAAATGTATCTTGTCGAAAAAATTTACATTTAAATCGGATTTTAGCGAGGATAGCGGCAAAGTTGGCTTGTTAGGCGATTTAGATAAAGAACGGTTAGCTCGGATTAGGCTATTGCAAGAAAGGCGTGCTTTTATATCTGATTGACTTTTCGTGTTTTTTGACTGTGAGTTGCCCATGACTCTGGCGCACTATCGTTAAATAAAACTAACTGGTTAGCTGCTTTTTTATTATTGGCCCAGTAAATGCTAAAGAAATTTCGGTCAACGATCTAAGGTGCGAGACTCAATAGCGGCACGTGTTATTCCATCAGGGATTTCCTGCACACCCACAAGTTCGTGGCTTGGGCAGTCGTCAATCATGTCGAATTTTTTTACAGGAGATATCCATGCAAAACAATAAACAAACGATCAATTCAGCTAACAAATTGTCTCGCCGAGCTCATAACCGCTCAGTGGCTGCTTTATTGGGCGCCGTTTGCATTCTAACTTCATCGTCCAGCCAAGCCTCTGTCTTGGACTTCAATTACACCACCAAACAAATTGCTAGCAGCAATGTTTTCGGATTGGGTCCCTTGTTAGCAGTCGGTCAAGCCGGCTATATCAGCCAATCGTATGGAGACCAGGCCGGAATAGACGTTTCCTATCGCTATTACAACACTGGCGGGGTCCATACCAGTACCCTGCAAACCTGGACTACCGGTTAAGATGATCTTCCATTTGCTGCTTGGACAGGTTCAAGTAGTGGTGGTGACAAAGCCCAGGTCGAGCTTGCTTCGGTCGGAGGCAGCAGTGTAACTTTGAACAATTTCCGATTAGGGTCTTGGGATAGCAGTGGAGCAGGCAGAGCTGAAACCGTTAAAGTCTACGAGTTGGGCGTGGCAGTTCCGGTGTATGAATTCTCCGGATTGATTGGGGTAAACAATTTATCGAATCTATTCAGCTTCAGCAACTTGACATCAACCAGTGGTTACTTGATCGAATGGAGTAACCCATGGTGGACCGGTATCGGTTCGGTAAGCTACGATGTGGTGCCAAGTTCTGTGCCCGTACCTGGCGCTGTTTGGCTGTTCGGGTCTGCCTTAGCGGGCATTGTGGCTCGCAGTCGCCGTTCAGCATAGGGCCCCAAGGATGTCCTGAACAAAGTGAAGCGCACCTGTCGCGACAGATGCGCTTCCTAACGTCGGCACACCCTTTTAGGACCACTGGGTTGAACAGCGTGAAACCCAGCACCGAAGGCGTTTTGCTGGGTATCGCTATCGCTCAACCCAGCCTACAGAGCTAAACGCACCAAATCCCCACCCAATCATGACTCTCCACGATCTCACCCAACAATTCGCTTCAGAAGGCCGGATCGAAGCAATTATCATCCGTCCGGCACGTGGCGAGCCTGCGGTTGTGGTTGATGAAGCCCGCGCAGAGCTTGGGCGAGGATTGCTGGGCGACCGGCGGGCAACCGCTGCGCGTTCCGGCAGGCAATCGTCAAAACGCGAACTGACTTTGTTTCAGGCCGAACACTTACCTGTTGTCGCCAATTGGTGTGGCCTCGTGGAATTAGAGCCGATTCAACTGCGGCGCAATCTCGTGGTTTCGGGGCTTAATCTTATCGGCATGCGCTCACCGTTCCCGGATGCGATATTGGAATGGGCGGTGGGCGATGAGGTGATTATTCAAGTCACCGGGCCTTGCGATCCGTGCTCGAAAATGGCTGCGGAATTGGGCTTGGGAAGCTATAACGCGCTACGCGGTCACGGCGGGATGACGGCGCGGATTTTGGCCGGCGGCTTGATTCGAGTAGGTGACCGGGTACGCTTGAATGCGATTCAAAATGTGGAACCGAAGGCTAGGCTGGGTCAAATAAAGTGAAACCCAGAACTGGTAGCTCCGATTGGCGATAGCGTAATCGGAGGAATGGGATGTTTCAAATTCGTGCGATTGCAAATGCCGGGCAAATTTTGCTAATCAGCCATTTGATATCAAACCGGCGAATGTTCCTTGAGCCATTCTTTCAAAGCGTCGTTCATCCGAGTTTGCCAGCCGCTCCCTGTCGCGCGGAAAGCAGCGATGACATCGGCGTCAAAACGAACAGTCGTGGAAACCTTGGTTGGTGCCTGTTGTTTGCCTCTGCCGCGCAACACATTCTGTAACGACTCTGGCAATTCGGAAAACTTTGATGCGTTTTTAAAATCGTCGGACGTCAATTCACGGACTTCACCATCCGCATCAGTCAAGGGTAAGGGATTTGCCATGTTTGCGAGCCTCTCTCGAGTTAGCTTTGCGAAAACTGATCACCCGGATGCCATCGGGAATATATACAAAGCACAGAATATGGAGTCTATCGTCGAGATAACCAATTGCGATCCAGCGAATTTCGCCATAGTCGTGCCGGTCATCGATCAAATAGACAGCGGTTTCAAAGTCGAATTCGTCGGCTCGTTCAAAGCTTAAGCCACGTTCCCGCAGGTTTTTATCGCTTTTAGCGTGATCGAATTCGACGAGCATGGCTTACTGTAACGGTCATAAGCGCAATCGGGCAACTATTTTGTTACTACATGCTTGTGATGTAGTAATTGGTAAAAAGAAGGAATAGGGGCTAGCTGGTTTGGCGCTTGTCAGGCCCGTTGCCGCTGCAACACCAGTGCGGTTTTGGTGAAGGCCTGCAATACCGGGCCGGCGCCAGCAATAGCCACCGCATCAACCAAACAATACCAGGCGGCAACACCGCTGGGCGGGTTGCCTTGCGGCAGGTGCGACGCGGGGTCAATCTCGGCCCAGGCCCAGGTGCCGGCGCTGGTGCCGACGATTTCCAGCCAGGAGGTGATAAAGAACGCGCCCAAGTAAACCATAGGCGAGCGGCCTTTGAACAAGTAACCCAGGAACACTACAAACAATACTGCGCCGATAATGTCTAGCCGCCCAATGCCACTGAGGCCCCAAGCCACCCAGGTGCCGCAGACAGTAACAACGAAAACCGCGATGCGCCGGGCGTGTTGCTGAAACAAGCCGGAACGGCCCAGCGCCACGGCGGTTAGATAGACTAGGCCATGCCCGGCAGGCACGTAGGCCGGGACATTGCCGAAGCGGTAGATATAGCCTTTCATGTATACGGAAGCGAAATATTCCCCAATCACCGCAAAGGTGACAGCCACCGCCACTTGAGTGCGTACATACTTACATTCACCGCGCAGCCAGGCGATCAAAAACACCCAACCGAAAAACGCCAGCACGTATTGCATGAATTGCGGCGCGAAGCCATCCATCGTCAAACAGATGGTGGTGGTGACAAAGGTAAACCCGGCAATCTGATAATCGCGTTTGCGGTGCTCGGCAACGGTATTGGCGGCGGGGAAGTGCGGTAAGGAAAAGAAACTCATAGCTCAGACAAAGGCGTAGGCAACGGCGACATAGCGCAACACTTTACCTAAAAAAATCGCCAACAGCGAGGACAGTATGGAAAGGCGCAGCCAGCCGCCGGCAAAACACAGGCCATCGCCAACTAACGGTAGCCAGGAAAATAGCAAGGCCCAACTGCCCCAGCGGCGCACGGTGTTTAATGATTTTTGATGTTGTTTGGCTAAAGCCTCGGCGGGATATTTTTTCGCGGCCCATAGTCCCAGCCACCAAGTCGTCATTGCGCCCAGTGTGTTGCCGATGCTGGCGATAGCCACCAACTGACTGACCGAATGTTGTTGACTGTTAACCAGATAGGCCAGTATCGCTTCCGAACCACCCGGTGCAACAGTCGACGAAATGAAGGCGCTGATAAATAATCCCAGAGGGCCGAGCGATTCTAACTGCATTTGTTTAGCCCATAAAAAAGCCCCTGAAACAGTTGTTTCAGGGGCTTTTTGCTTAGTATTTATTTATCCGGTAAGGCGATGACGTTTTTGCCGGATACCATTTTGATCAGCTTGCCGATCAATTGCATGACATAGCCAACGCCATGCGCGACTTGTTCCAGCACGGTAGCGATAATTTCGCCTGCGCTCATGCCTTTAAAGCGTTTTGCCAGCCAAGGCGCGGCGATAAAGCCGATAGCCAAACCAATCACGGTAGTGCCGGACACAATCGAGTCGTCAGCTACGGGAGCCGGAGCGGGTGCCGCTGCCACTACGGGCGCCACCACAGCTGAGCTGGGAGCCGGCGCATCGAGTTTAGGATCGTAAGGTCTGCCGCTGTAATCGTCGGGGAAAATCGCTGCGGTTACGCCAGGGATGCTGGGTAAGTCTTCGCTGCCTTTGCCGACTTTTA
>Ga0123393_1031951_pt1 | contig 15664 bp, 13 predicted proteins | sample T6HHNH4metaT_FD_89921 | JGI IMG/M metagenome (GOLD analysis project Ga0123393, IMG submission 89921) | Methane-oxidizing artificial microbial communities from Washington, USA to study methane cycling - T6-HHNH4 metaT (Metagenome... | ecosystem: Engineered > Modeled > Simulated communities...
AAAAAAGGGGTTGCATTCAAGGTCGGCGGCAACTACAAAATTTTAGATGATGATGTCGACGCATTTTCGATTAACAACCGTCGCGATATCAGCAGCCTGGAATTAGGCCTGGTTGGTGACTGGATTAATGATATCGGCAGCGTGGCCTATCAATGGAGCTTTGTGGTCACAGGCGGTAACGTTTCATACAAAGACGGTGCGGCAAAAGCCAATGACAAAAACCAGCTGGATACGCAAGGTAGCTTTATCAAATGGAACTGGACCTCTAGTCGCACGCAGGTGTTTGAGAATGGTGTGAACTGGATCGTGCGTGCTGATTATCAGGGTGCCGGTAATAATCTGGATATTGCGGAACGATTCGGCATTGGTGCCATTAACCGCTGGCGTCAATTCTCTGAAATCCCAAGCCAGGCGGATCAAGGCTGGATGGTTGGTACGGATGTACGTAGAACCTTTGTATCTAGCGCTGCTGATGTCACACCTTATATTCAGTCTGTGACGCCATTTGCATTCTATGATGCAGGTCGCGGCAAGCTCAACCATGACCCGATTGGAAGCAGTAATTACGTTAGATCGAATATGGTGGGTATCGGTACTGACATTCAGTTTCCGGGACAATGGATCTTAACGACTACCTATACCCAGCAAAAACGTGACCTCGACGGTGCGGCCAGCAATACAGAGTATCAACTCTGGGGTCAGTTAAGAAAAAATTTCTAGTTTTAAATCTGTAGTAAACAATGACCCGGGCAAAAAGCCTGGGCATAAAAAATAAGTAGCCTGCGTGAGTGCGGACTCATCCAATTGGAGTTGGATGAGTCCTAGCTCGCATTAGTCATAGTGGGCTACATACAAAAATAATTTCCTGAACCAAAATTACACCCATATCAGGAAAAGAGAGAAGTGATAGTAACCCGCTGGCCCTTATCAGGATCAGTGGCGTTTCTTACTAAAGGAGAAGTGTCATGAAAGCAGCATCCTTAAACCATGTTTATCGTTTGGTCTGGAGCAAACTCCAGAAAGCTTGGGTCGCAGTGGCCGAAACAGCACGTGCACATGGTAAATCCAGCGTGAGCGGCCAAACAGGAACTGCGCCTGCGGCAAATGCTGCACTTAACGTTTTATTCACCCAGTCTGGAAAATGGCGTTATGTGGTTGCAAGCGCTTTTGCGGCCATGGTCATGCCACTCTCTTCTTATGCCGCCGATACCAATGTGATCGCTGGCGTGCCTGTAGGGGATTTAACCGTAAAAGAGGTGACTCCAACTCAAACGCAGTATATCCATACTGCGAATGTCAACATTGTAGACTTCTACAAATTTGGCGTGATGAAGGGGCATCAGCTGGATGTGATTATGCCGGATGCTGGCCGTGCGCTGTATCGTGTGATTGGTAATAGCCGTTCTGAAATTATGGGTACGTTGAACTCTAACGGCAGCCTGTTCCTGATTAACCAGAACGGCGTCTTGTTTGGCCAGGGTTCAGAAGTGAACGTCGGTAATATCGTGGCTTCGACCTTGAGTATCTCCAATGATGACTTCCTAAAAGGTAATTACAATTTTACGGTTGGTAGCATCAGGGGTGATATCGAAAACCATGGTGTGATTAAAGCAAAAAATGAAGGCTACATTGTCCTGCTTGGCAAAACGGTTGATAACAGCGGTACATTAGTCGCCAGCAACGGCAGCGTCGTGCTTGGTTCTGCACAAGCCGCGACATTGGACTTTTTCGGTAATGGCCTGGTAAAAGTCAAATTGTCAGGTGACGCCCTGGAAGCCACTATTAAAAATAGCGGTAACATTTATGCTGATGGTGGCTTTGTACAAATGGCGACCAATGCGCGTTCTGCCGCGATCAATATTTCCGGCATTGTGGAAGCCAACCAGTTGGTTGAGCGTGAAGGTGTGATCCGTCTTGAAGGTGGTGATAACGCCAAAGTCGAGGTGTCCGGTCAATTGCTCGCTAAAGGTCAAGGTACGACAGGCGGCACGATTGAAGTGACGGGTGAACAAGTTGCACTGATGAATGGTGCTTTGCTAGATGCCTCTGGTGATACAGGTGGCGGCACGGTGTTGGTTGGTGGTGATTATCAAGGTAAAAACGACGCCGTTTATAACTCAAGAACCACTTATGTGGCCAGTGGCGCAACTATCAAGGCTGACGCACTGCAGCAAGGTAACGGTGGTAAAGTAGTTGTTTGGGCCAATGATTTGACCCGTTATTACGGCAGCATTTCCGCGCAAGGCGGTGCAGCCAGCGGTAACGGTGGTTTTGTAGAAGTGTCAGGCAAGCAGAACCTGGCCTTTCTTGGTACGGTAAATGTCGCTGCGGCTAATGGCATCGGCGGTACAGTCTTGCTGGATCCTGAAACAATCAATTTGATCAGTGGCGGCTCTACCCCAGCAGATAATGCTTCAGGCACACCAGACGTGGCATTTGCCGATAATGCCGGCGGCACAACTAATGTTAATGTCGCAGGTATCACAGGCTTTAACGAGTTGTTCCTGCAAGCAACCAAAGACATTAACGTAAATGCAGCCGTCACAATGACAAACTTGGCTGGCAATATTCGGTTGGAAGCTGGTAATGACATCAATGTAAATGCCGCATTGACTACGACAGGTACTGGCAGCATTAATCTGAAAGCAGATGCTGATACCGATGGTGTTGGTAATCTGGCGATTGGTGCCAATATTACTGGCCGAGGCGGCGTAATTCTGTCTGCGGCTACTTTAACTCACACAGCAGGTAACATTAGCGCCAGTGGTAATATCACCGGTTTTGGTCATGCGGGTAGTGTAAGTATTACTGTGGCAGGCCTGGCGGATTTAGGTTCTGCCAACATTACTGCGAACGGACGTTCTGCTTCAAGCGCCAACAATGGATTTAATGGCGGTAGCGTGGTGATTAAGGCCGGTAGCCTGAATATGACAGGTAATATTGATACCAGAGGCTCTGCTTCCGGCACACCAGGAACCGGGACATCCACACCACCTTTGGGTACAGGCGGCACAGGTGGTAAGGTCGACATTACAACTACCGGTGATGCAAAAGTTGGCAATATTACAACTGGTGCGGGTAACGCAGGTCGCAATTCAATCGTTTCTACTACTTCTGGTGAAGTGAGTGTTAAGAGCACTTCTGGCAATGTGACCGTAGGCGATGTGACGACCAAGGGTGGCTTTAACTCAATTGGTAATAAAGTGACGCTCTCAGCCGCTAACGGTAGTGTGACTGCTGGCAGTATTGATACCAGCGCTGGCACAGGCCGTAATAATACAGATGGTAAGAGTGCAGGTGCGGTGAATATTACCGCTGGTACAGGCATTACGACCCAATCTATCGTCGCGTCTGGTGCTGATGGTAATGGTACAAACAAATCTGGCGGCGCAGCGGGTGCTGTGACATTAAAAACGACAACAGGTGACGTCAACTTTGGCGCGATCACTGTGCTGCCGGGTGCTAAGACTGGTACCGGTATTGCTGGTAATGGCGCTAAGATTCTTGTGCAAGCTGGCCAAGATGTAAACATGAATGGCAATATTTTGAGCGGTAGCAATGCCACTGATGCTGTACAACTGGTTGCAGGCCGTAACTTCAAGAATAACACCAATTCAAGTATCACCACTGGGGCAACCGGACGCTGGACCATTTACAGCAATGACCCAACCGGTGACGTAAAAGGTAGCAACTTGCTGGCGACTTATGACTACAAACAATATGGCACGGCATTTGGTGGCGCATTGTTAGGGACTGGTAACGGTTTTGTACATCAAGTGACGCCAACAGTGACCGCGACCTTGTCCGGGACATCCACTAAAGTCTTTGATGGCACGAATACCGTGACTGATCTGAGTGGGTTGAATCTGACGACTGGCGGTGTGCTGGATAATGATGTTGTGACCTTCTCGCCAGCAGCGTTAACAAGCGCATCGTTCGATACCGCAGCGGTTGGTGCAGGTAAGGCCATTACGACCGGTGCGACGACGATTACCAGTGCGGTGACTAATGAGGGTAAAGTTATTTACAATGGCTATACCACAGTAAGCAATAACTCTACAGCGACGGGCAGCATTACAGCTGTACCCGTCACACCAGTCGCTGCGTTTGCATCACCACGTGATGATGCCGGTTTGGGTGGCTTGATTCCAAACAACCCGATATTGAATACGATGTTCATCGTTTCTCTGAACCCTGCTGCTGGTGATGAGGAAGATCTGGATGCGGTCGCTTGCCCAACCAATGAAGATAGCCTGGGTAGTACGCCTATCCTGAGTTCTGGCGTGAAATTGCCAGATGGTGTGAACTCAAATTGTATTTAATCACATGCGTTTAACAAAAGCCGGACAACTGTCCGGCTTTTGTTTTTGTGCTGAATAATGTTTTGTATTCGACGATACACCAAGTAAAATAGCGGTCATTCGTTCGCGGCTGTAGTTCAATGGTAGAACGCCAGCTTCCCAAGCTTGATACGCGGGTTCGATTCCCGTCAGCCGCTCCAAAGGAATTTTCATGGCCAATACTCCACCCACCGTTTTAACATTTGCAGCGACCGATCCGAGCAGTGGCGCCGGTGTGCAAGCGGATATCATGGCGCTCGCCAGTATTGGCTGTTACCCGCTGTCTGTGATTACCGGTGTGACGGTGCAGGATACCGTAGGTGTGGAAAGTGTGATGCCGCTCGATGCGGACTGGATTAATGACCAGGCACGTGCGATTCTCGAAGATGTCTCTGTGAGTGCATTTAAATTAGGCTTGTTAGGCAGCGTTGAAAATGTGGCGGTGATTGCAGAAATCGTCGCTGATTATCCGGATGTACCGCTAATCATCGATCCCATCCTCGCTTCAGGCCGTGGGGACGAGCTTTCCAATGAGGAAATGCAGGCAGCCATGTGCGAATTACTTTTCCCGCAGGCAACCCTGATTACCCCTAATAGCCTGGAGGCGCGTCGCCTGGCTTATTATGATGAGAGTGACGAAGTTAAACACAGCTCGCTCGAAGAGTGTGCATTGCGCTTGTTGGGCATGGGCAGCGAGTATGTGATGATCACTGGCACGCATGAGCGCTCTAATGATGTGGTCAACAGCTTGTATGGCGTGCAAAATGAGATACCCGGGCTGATTAAAGATTATCACTGGGAACGTTTGCCGGGCAGTTATCACGGCTCAGGGTGTACACTGACCAGCGCAATTACTGCTTGTCTGGCGCACGGATTGACTATGGAAGAAGCTGTGCATGAAGCGCAGGAATTTACCTGGCAAACGCTGCGCCATGCTTTCCGTCCTGGGATGGGGCAATTTATCCCTGACCGCTTCTTCTGGGCGCGCGAGTCTGATGTGCAGGAAAAAGCGAGTGAACTTCAGCATTAGCGGTTTATATCTGGTCACACCGGATTGTGATGACACCGCCTTGCTGTGCGAGCAGGTCTCACAGGCGTTACAAGGTGGGGTTTCACTGGTGCAATACCGCCATAAAACCGCTAGCGATGCTTTGCGTTTAGAGCAAGCGACAGCCTTGCTGGCGATTTGCCGCCATGCGCATATTCCTTTACTGATTAACGACCACGTCACACTGGCTGCCGAACTTGATGCTGATGGCGTGCATGTCGGCCAGCATGATAGTGCGATCGCTGCCGCACGTGCGGTGCTGGGACCACAGAAAGTCATTGGTGCTTCCTGCTATAACCGCTTTGAGTTGGCCGAACAGGCGCAGGCAGCGGGGGCTGATTATGTTGCATTCGGGGCCTGTTACCCCTCTTCTACCAAGCCAAATGCACCGCGGGCAAGCGCTGCCTTGTTCACACAAGCTAAGCAGTTATTGGCAGTGCCGGTCGTTGGTATCGGTGGCATTACGCTGGATAACGCTCGCCCATTAGTTGAAGCAGGTGCCGATGCATTGGCGGTGATTACTGATATTTTCCAGGCTGCAGATATCGCTGCACGCTGCCGTCAATATCTGCCGCTATTTGCCAAAAATTGAGCGGTAATCGCTACCGCTTTACCAGACGTTGTTTGGTAAAATGCATGCATTCATTGTTTTGGTAAAGTCTATGCACATTCACATCCTTGGTATTTGTGGCACTTTTATGGGTGGCATCGCCGTGCTGGCCAAAGCGGCCGGACACCGTGTCACCGGGTGTGATGCCAATGTTTACCCCCCCATGAGCACGCAACTCGAAGCGCAAGGCATCGAGCTGATTGAGGGCTTTGACCCTGCACAAACTAGCCTGAATCCCGATATCTATGTGATTGGTAACGTGGTGACCCGCGGCAATCCGCTGATGGAGGAAATCCTCAACCAGGGCTTACCTTATATTTCTGGCCCGCAATGGCTGGCCGAGAATGTGTTGCAAGGTAAATGGGTGTTGGCGGTCGCGGGTACGCATGGCAAGACTACTACTTCTTCTATGCTGGCCTGGGTGCTGGAGTATGCAGGACTGGCCCCTGGCTTCCTGATTGGTGGTGTGCCAGAGAACTTTGGAGTGTCTGCCCGTTTGCCACAAACACCGAGGCAAGATCCCAAATCCGTTTCGCCGTTTTTTGTTATTGAGGCCGATGAATACGATACGGCTTTCTTCGACAAGCGATCCAAGTTCGTGCATTACCGCCCGCGCACGGCGGTGCTGAATAACCTTGAGTTTGATCACGCCGATATTTTTGAAGACCTGCCTGCGATTGAAAAACAGTTTCACCATCTGGTGCGTACTGTGCCGCAACAAGGCTTGGTGGTTGCCAACCAGCAGGAAAGCCTGGATCGCGTGATTGCGCGTGGCTGCTGGAGCGGGCTGGAGCGTATAGACAGTGCCAGTGGCTGGCAGGTACAAAACGTCGATGCACAAGGCCGATTTGATGTGTATTTTAACGGTGAGCGCCAGGGCAATGTGAGCTGGGAGTTGCTCGGTGAGCATAATCGCAATAATGCACTGGCCGTGATTGCTGCCGCACGTCATGTTGGGGTTGCGCCATGTATTGCGATTGAAGCATTAGGTGAGTTCAAAAATGTGAAACGCCGCATGGAAGTCAAAGGCGTGGCCAATGGCGTGACGGTTTATGACGATTTTGCCCATCACCCGACGGCAATTGCCACCACGGTGGCTGGTCTGCGTGCCAAAGTGGGTAAAGCCCGTATTTTGGCCGTGTTGGAGCCACGTTCCAATACCATGAAACTGGGAGTGATGAAAGATGCTTTGCCCGGTAGCCTGCGTGATGCCGATGCCGTGTTCTGCTATACCAATAACCTGGGTTGGGATGCGGCGGCGGCTTTAGCGCCCATCCAGTATAAAGCGCAAACCTATGATGACCTGGGGCAGTTAGTGGCTGCGGTGGCCACCGCAGCGCAAGCAGGGGATCAGGTGCTGGTGATGAGTAATGGCGGCTTTGGTGGCGTACACCAAAAATTGTTGCAGGCCTTGCAGGGATAGTTGGGCAGACGCCGCATGGGCTTACCAGAGAGTTTCCGCAAACGCTCACCGCTGGTGTGGGCGTTGTGGTTTTCGCTACTGGCACATGCAGTGGTGCTAACACTGCATTTCCAGCCTGAGCTCAAAGCTTTTAAAGACCAGATTCCTTCATTGGAAGTGATGCTGGTTAACAGCAAAACAAAAAGTGCACCCGAGAAGGCAGATGCGCTGGCGCAAGCCAATCTTGATCGCGGCGGCAATACCGATGAAAAGCGGCAGATGAAGAGTGCCTTGCCCAGCGTGCAACAAATGCAGGCTTCTATGCCACATGCCGCACAGGCCACGCTACCGTCGGCAACAACTGCGAGCAGCCCGCATGAAGCTGAACTGGTGCGTGAAAAGCAGCGTGTGGCGCAATTAGAGCAAGAGGCGCAAGCCCTGCTCACACAATTAAAAGCCAGCCAGTCCGTCACCAGTCTGCAAACACCACCGTTGTCGCAGCCACATGCGGCGGCCAGGCAGCAGCCACCTTCGCAACATGTGCCGGTGCAAGCGCAGCCGCAAACGGCAGCCATGCAAGAGATGGCCAAGCTCGAGGCGCTGATTGCCAAGCAGCAAGAAGAATACGAAACGCGGCCCAAGCGCCAGTTTGTTGGCGCGCGCACGCGTGCATATCGTTTTGCCAATTATGTAGAACAATGGCGGCAAAGAATCGAACGCGTCGGTAACCTGAATTACCCGCAAGCGGCGATGATACAAAAGCTCTATGGCAAGCTGCAAATGACCGTTTCGGTGAAAGCCGATGGTAGTATAGAAAGTATTCGTATCCACCAGAGCTCCGGGCACCGGTTATTGGATGAATCTGCGCGCCGCATTGTCCAGCTGGCGGCCCCCTTTCCGGTCTTTCCGGAAGATATTCGCCAGGATACCGATGTACTGAGCATTACGCGTACCTGGACCTTTACCAGAGATGACCAACTCTCCACCGAATAAGCGTTGCATTCGGTGCGAGGTTTTACAAGGCAATCGTTATGACCGCAAGCCACTTTCAATATCACGTATTTTTTTGTCTTAACCAGCGCGAAAACGGCGAAGACTGCTGCATGAACAGAGGCGCCGAGGCTGCGTTTGACTACATGAAAAAGCAAGTCAAACAACAAGGCCTGGCGGGTGCGGGCAAAGTCCGCATCAATCGTGCCGGTTGCCTGGACCGTTGTGCCGAGGGGCCGGTCATGGTGATTTACCCGGACGCGGTGTGGTACACCTTTGTCGATGAAAGCGACATTGACGACATTATTGAGAGCCATCTGCAGCAGGGCAAGGTGGTGGAGCGTTTGCTGGTTTAAGGTGACGCCATCATGCTGAAAAAATGGTGCCTACGCCTCATTATTAGCCTGTTGATTGCCTGCTTGCTGGCCGTCCTCGGCGTGGCGGCCTGGGTTTGGCAACCTTATGACAAAACGGCCTGGCGGGTAAAGTTGCCAGTAGGCAGTGGCATACAAGTGCGCGTACTGCCCATGCTGATGCTGGCGACTTCTCCAGCCGGGCGCTGGCTGCTGGATAAAAAAGGCTTCAGCCTGCATCATGGCGATGTCCGGCTGTATGATGCTGATGGTTTGCGTGTGCATTGCCAGCACTGTTGGCTGGAAGCCAAATCGGTCAGTGATAAACCATTGATGCTGGACTCTGTTGAGTTGTGGTTAAAGCTCGATGGGCAGCAATTAAATGGCTATTTATTAGTGGACGCGGCCAAACAGCCATTCAAAATTGATTTTGAAGGCAAGGCTACCATGCGCTCATTAAAGCTGAACTGGACCTTGCCAGCCACACCTCTGGCCAGTTTGCTGAGCCCTTTGCGCGATCATTCAGAGGCTATTTCGCAAGCCACGGTATCCGGCTCTCTTTCGGCCACTGGCATTTTGCGCTGGCCCCGCCAAAGCTGGAGTGTGCAACCGCAGCTGGCGCAGTTACAGGTGAATGGACTGGACTTAAGCAAGGTCACCTCTTCGTCTGTACAATATGATTGCCCGCTGCTGGATGAGCAAAAGCACCCGGAAAAAGTACATTGGCTCAACTACGACAAAATGGGCCGCTGGTTACCGATGGCAACCATTATTGCCGAAGATGCCGAGTTTAGGCACCATCCTGGCTATGCGCTCACACAAATGCAGCAACTGCTAGGCAAGGAAAGCACTGACAAGGCGGTGGGTGGCAGCACCATTACGCAGCAAGTCGTGAAGTATATGTTCACCAATGGCGAACGCACCTGGAAGCGCAAAATAGAAGAGTTGCTTTATGCGGTGCAACTGGAAAACACGCTGGATAAAACAAACATCCTCAACCTGTATCTGAATACGGTCGATTGGGGTCCCAGCTTGTGTGGCGCACATGCCGCGGCAAATTATTACTTCGGTCTTTCCCCTGCGCAGATGAATCCGATACAAGCCGCCTGGCTAGCGGGAATCATCAAAAATCCGCATCGTGCCTGGAAGCAGCAGTTTATGGCAAAAAAACCGGAGTTGGCGCGGGCCGAAAGCATTTTACGTTATATGCCAGAGAGTGCGCGCAAGCAGCCGGGTAGCCTGAATTTTCGTGCGTCAGCAGCCAAATAAATTACAATAGCAACTTATTCATCTTTCATTAGTGAGAAGACTGTTTTGTCTACGCTCAAACTCAATAAATCCCCCGCCACCGCAGATCAAAAACGCCAGAAACCGGTCAGACAATTGTCACCGGAGCTGCGTGATCGTACTAAACCACCTGCCAAAAAAGAGGTGTATGCTGAGGTGCAACAAGATGCCGGCTCAAAAGAGCAAGCACCGCGCAAAGACAAAGTCTTTAAAGATAAAGACCAGCGTAAACCTGCTGGCAAACCAGCCTATGCAGGCGGTGGACGCCCGCCCGCAGCCAGAGCTGGTGCAGGCCGCAGCGAGAAGCCACGTGATAAAGATCGCCCATATGTTGCGAAAACAGGGGATAGACCAACCGCCCGCAGAGCGCCGCCAACGCCAACCGTAGCAGATGCTGACTTGCAACCGCGCTTGTCCAAAGTGATGGCAGACCGTGGCCTGTGCTCGCGTCGTGAAGCCGATGACTGGATTGCCAACGGCTGGGTCAAGGTTGATGGTGAAATCATTGAAACCTTAGGTACGCGGATTGCGCCGGATGCCGAGATCGTGATTAGTGCCTATGCCAAAGAGCATCAGGCCGAAACGGTGACCATTTTGCTACACAAACCTGTTGGTTACGTCAGCGGGCAAGCCGAGGATGGTTATGAACCTGCGGTTGTGCTGTTTAATCCGGACAATCAATGGTCAGAAGATAGCAGTGGCATCGACTTCAAGCGCGGGCATTTGCGTGGTCTGGCCCCGGCAGGTAGATTGGATATCGACTCCACCGGCTTGCTGGTACTTACCCAGGATGGCCGCGTTGCACGCAAGCTGATTGGCGATGACTCCAATGTAGAAAAAGAATATCTGGTGCGGGTAGAAGGCCAGCTGAGCAATAATGGCCTGGCGTTATTAAATCACGGTCTCAGTCTGGATGGTGTTCAGCTAAGGCCCGCTAAAGTTTCTTGGCAAAATGAGGACCAACTGCGCTTTGTGTTGCGTGAAGGCCGTAAGCGGCAGATTCGTCGCATGTGTGAGCTGGTGGGTTTGCATGTGGTCGGTTTGAAACGCATTCGAATTGGCAGCATTAATTTGGGTAAGTTACCGCCGGGGCAATGGCGATATCTGGCAGCGCACGAACGGTTCTAATACTGACCACATTGCACTAGAGCAAGCAATAGTGCCTAAGTACACTACCTTTGGTTTACAATTGACAATAAATGTTAGTATTTCTGTTTCTACCATCTAGGCGAAACAGGCTTTCTTATTGATCAACCGCATATTTAGAAGGAAGAAAAAATGGGATTATTCGATAGCGTCGCTGGCGCCATGATGAACAAAGTCATGGGTGATAAAGGTCCATTGGCAAAACTGGCCATGGAATTATTTCAGCAGTACGGTGGTTTACCTGGCATTTTGCAAGCACTGAAAAATGGCGGTTTGTCTGAGCAGGTTGATTCTTGGGTCGGCACAGGGGCAAACCTGAATGTCAATGCGCAGCAAATTGGTGCGGCCTTAGGCGGTTCGGTGCTTGCCGGAATTGCCGGTAAATTGAATATGAGTACGGATGACCTGACGGGTAAAATTGCCGAGCATTTGCCGGATGTTGTGAACCAATTGACCCCGAATGGCGCGGTGGAAAATAACCCGGCACTGATCATGTCCCGCTTAATGGGCATGTTGAAATAAATAAAGCGAGCATTTGCTCGCTTTATTTATTGGAATTTTATCCTTATCGAACGCAATACTGTGTGCGATAAGCCTCAATTGCCGGGAAATACTGCGCCAGCTTCTCATTGCCTTGCAAATACGCAAACAGGTCAGCCAGTTTGGCAATGCTGACCACCGGCATCTGATTGGTTTGCTCTACTTCTTGCACAGCTGATAACTCACCTAAACCTTTTTCCTGACGGTCCAGTGCAATGCTCACGGCGCAAGGCGTGGCGCCAGCATTGCGAATCAATTCGACGGATTCGCGGATAGACGTCCCGGCAGAAATCACATCATCAATAATCAGCACGCGGCCTTTTAATGCGGCGCCTACCAGCGTGCCGCCCTCGCCATGGTCTTTGGCTTCTTTGCGGTTATACGCATAAGGGTAATTTTTGCCCATGCGCGCAAAAGCAATGCTGATGGCCGTGACCAGTGGAATCCCCTTATAAGCCGGACCAAACAGCATGTCGAATTGCAAGCCAGACTGTAGAATACTGTTGGCGTAGAATTCACCCAGTTTGAGCATGCTTTCGCCATCATCAAACAGGCCAGCGTTAAAAAAATAGGGGCTTAAGCGCCCTGCTTTGGTTTTAAATTCGCCAAAGCGCAACACCTGTTTCTGGATGGAAAAAGCAATAAAATCGGCACTTAATGTGTTTGTAGTCATTTTTAAAAGCAGAAAGTATTTAGACAATGCGTATTATAACCTTGAACCTCAATGGCATACGGTCGGCCTGTAACAAAGGCTTTTTGCCCTGGCTGGCAAATAGTGGCGGCGATATTGTCTGTTTGCAGGAGCTGAAAGCGCAAGCAGGCGATATGCAGCCTGAAATGTTGCAACCACCCGGCTATCATGGCTATTTTCACTATGCCGAGAAAAAAGGCTATAGCGGCGTAGGCATCTACAGTAAACAGCCTGCTGATAAAGTCATCATTGGTTTGGGTCATGCGCACATTGATGCTGAAGGTCGTTACCTGGAATGCCAATATGGCAATTTGAGTGTGGTGTCTTTATACCTGCCGAGTGGCTCCAGTGGCGAAGAACGCCAGCAATTTAAATTTCAGGTCATGGATGTATTCTTACCGCATCTTGAGCAGTTGGTCGCTTCTGGTCGTGACGTGGTGATTTGCGGTGACTGGAATATCGCACATCAGGAAATCGACCTCAAGAACTTTAAAGGTAACCGTAAAAATTCAGGCTTTTTGCCAGAAGAGCGGGCCTGGATGACTGATGTGCTGGGGCGTGTGGGTTGGGTGGATACCTATCGTGGTCTATATCCTGACACCACGGATGAATGCTATACCTGGTGGAGTAATCGCGGGCAGGCGTATGCCAAAAACGTCGGTTGGCGTATTGATTATCAACTGGCAACCCCGGCATTAGGCGCAAAGGTGATTGCGGCCAGTGTATATAAGGCGGAACGGTTTAGTGATCATGCGCCGTTGACTGTGGATTATGCGGATTGATTAAATAAGGTTGTTTTTTGCTGGGCCAAAGTGAATTTATGAACTAACTATTTCGCCTTTACGGCGACCTTCTTTCTTATGCTTGTCCATAAGAAAGAAGGCAAAGAACAAGACACCCCAGCTTCCGCTTAATTCCTGTGCTACTCGGTTTGTCGGGCGTCCATCGAAACTCGCCCTGACAAGCCACACAGAACGTGGCTTGTTGCGGAACTCGGACAGCCGATGGCCAAGACTCCCGTCAATCCTGCGTTGCTCGGCGCGGCAGATGGGGACCCCGAAAACCCAATGAGCGCAACGGTAGGTGATTATAAGAAATGAGTTTGGTTTTCTAACTTTTTAAATTGCTACGATGTGAGTTTGCTGAGATAAATCCCATCCCATCACGCTGAGTAGCGGAGACAAAATAAGGAAAAAGGGAGCGACTGTTTGAGCACCGCAGTAGCTTGCGTAGTGTGCAAGCTGCTAGGGCGAGTTTCGTGACCGTTTATTTTGTTGAGCAACGCAAGGGAGCCGTAGGTCGTGATGGCTGGGTGCCCTCCTCTTTGGTTACTTTCTGAGGGGCAAGCATCAGAAAGTGACTCGCCTAGAGGCGAAAAAGAACGTTTGGTTTTAGCAACAAATTATTACCGATCTCGCCACCTAGCCACCTTAAACAACAGTAACATCCCCGGGATCGCCAGCAAGGTACACACATAAAAAAACTGTTCCCACCCCAGGCTCTCCACCATGCCGCCTGTGAGTGCATTGAATACAGAGCGTGGTACGGCAGACAGACTGGTAAACAAGGCGAGTTGGGTCGCGGTATACGCCGGGTTGGTTTCACGTGCCATGTAAGCGACATAAGCCGCCGTACCTAAACCAACGCCAAAAGCTTCAACCCCGATGACAATGCCAAGCATGCTGCGCTCGGCCACGCCGATTTCGATAAATGGCCCGCTGTGCGCCAGCCAGGCGAAACCGAGAATCGATAAAGCCTGGACCACGCCAAAGACCCACAGGCCGCGATTAATACCGAGTTTAAGCATCCACAGGCCGCCAACAAAGGCGCCAGCAATCTGCATCACCAGGCCACTGCCCTTCACAATCGCGCCGATATCGGTTTTGCTGTAGCCCATATCAATATAGAAAGGGGTGGCGAGCGCGGTGGCCATGCTGTCACCGAGTTTATATAGCAGAATAAACAGCAGCACCCACAGCGCATGTTGCCAGCCACTGCGATGCATAAATTCTTTAAACGGTTCTACAACTGAAGCGAGAAGTGTTTTCGGTACGCTGACAATGACGGGTTCTTGTGACCATAAAGTAAAGCCGATGCCCGGTAACATGAACAGGCCGACAATCAGGAACACTTGTGACCATGGCAGGTGATCGGCGAGAATGAGTGCCAGTGAGCCGGGTACCAGCCCGGCAATGCGGTAGGCGTTGACGTGTATGCTGTTGCCCAGGCCAAGTTCCTGGTCGCTTAAAATTTCGCGACGGTAAGCGTCGATGACGATGTCCTGACTCGCAGAAAACAGGGCGACCAATGTCGCAAGGATAGCGACCATAGTAATGTCTTGTTGTGGTTGAAACATGCCGAGGCTGATGATGCTGGCAAGTAAGGCCAGTTGGGTGGCTAATATCCAGCTGCGACGGCGACCAAGCGCTTGTAGCAAGCTGTATCTGTCCATCAGTGGTGCCCATAAAAATTTCCAGGTGTATGGCAACTGCATAAAAGCAAAGGCGGCAATGGTTTTGAGATTAAGACCTTCGCTACGCAGCCAGGCGGGTAATAGTTGCAGTAGCAGGTAAAGCGGCAGGCCGGAGCTGAAGCCTAATGCCACACACATCAGCATGCGGCGCGTAAACAGGGTTTGTGCGATGGTCATGCCCGCATTGTAAACGCTTTTACCTGGCCGCCAATCTTAAGGCAAAAAAAAGCCAACCCTTACGGGTTGGCCACACTCGGAGATCAATGGTAAAACGTTGGAAATGCAGAGTCAGTGGAGGCGCCGTTGCAAGCATGGCAGCCAGATTCCAGCGCTGCCACTGACGCTTTATTTCACAGGGGAACTACAAACTTAATACCCACTGGACGATGGTCTTGATATCGTCGTCCTTCACTTGTGGGCTGTTAGGTGGCATAGGCATCTCGCCCCATACACCACCGCCACCGGTTTTCACTTTTTGTATCAGTTTGGCTTCAGCCGTTTTGTCGCCTTTGTATTTGGCGGCCACTTCCTTGTAAGCAGGGCCGACGACTTTTTTGTCCACACCGTGGCACAGCAAACAACCGCTTTTCTGAGCCAATGCTTCGGCACCGCTACCCGCAATCGCGGAGGCAGTGGCCGCGAGCAAGGCTGTCCAAAAAAACAACACGTTCAGTAAACAGCTCCGCCAGCATAGAACTAGAACATACCTAGTCCAGTCATCAAAAAACAAATCACCGAACATAGAAAAGAGCTTAACAAACAAAACTTACCTTGTACTCCCCAC
>Ga0123393_1003921_pt1 | contig 14493 bp, 14 predicted proteins | sample T6HHNH4metaT_FD_89921 | JGI IMG/M metagenome (GOLD analysis project Ga0123393, IMG submission 89921) | Methane-oxidizing artificial microbial communities from Washington, USA to study methane cycling - T6-HHNH4 metaT (Metagenome... | ecosystem: Engineered > Modeled > Simulated communities...
CAGGCGTCAAAAGTTTGCTTTAAAGGAACGGGGAAAACCGGTGGATCGCTCTCAGTTAATCAACAGTGCCCGCAGCAATATCGCTGACCTCAGTCGAGGCAATCTGGGTGTGCCGCTGTTGCTGCTGGTCATGCTGGCGATGATGATGTTGCCGGTGCCGCCGTTCCTGCTCGACGTGTTCTTCACTTTCAACATTGCCCTGTCGATCGTCGTGCTGCTGGTGTGCGTGTACGCCTTGCGGCCGCTGGATTTCGCGGTGTTCCCGACCATTCTGCTGGTGGCGACGTTGTTGCGGCTGGCGTTGAACGTGGCCTCCACGCGGGTGGTGATGCTCCATGGTCAGGACGGCCACGCCGCTGCCGGTAAGGTGATCCAGGCTTTCGGTGAGGTGGTGATCGGCGGTAACTACGTGGTCGGTATCGTGGTGTTTGCGATTCTGATGATCATCAACTTCGTCGTGGTGACCAAGGGTGCCGGACGCATCTCCGAGGTCAGCGCGCGTTTCACCCTGGACGCGATGCCCGGTAAACAGATGGCCATCGACGCCGACCTCAACGCCGGCCTGATCGATCAGAATCAAGCCAAGCTGCGCCGGATGGAAGTGGCTCAGGAAGCCGAGTTCTACGGTTCCATGGACGGTGCCAGCAAGTTTGTTCGCGGTGACGCCATTGCCGGCCTGCTGATTCTGTTCATCAACCTGATCGGCGGCATGGCGGTCGGGATCTTCCAGCACAACATGAACTTTGCCGATGCCGGCAAGGTGTACGCGCTGTTGACCATCGGTGACGGTTTGGTGGCGCAATTGCCATCACTGTTGTTGTCGACCGCTGCCGCGATCATGGTGACCCGTGCTTCCGGTTCGGAAGACATGGGCAAGCAGATCAATCGCCAGATGTTCGCCTCGCCCAAGGCGCTGGCGGTGGCCGCTGGCTTGATGGCGGTCATGGGCCTGGTGCCCGGCATGCCGCATTTCTCGTTCCTGAGCATGGCGGCCCTGGCGGCAGGCGGCGCCTACCTGTTCTGGAAGAAGCAGAACGTGTCCAAGGTCCAGGCGCTGCAAGAGGCCAAGCGTCAGCAAGAACTGTTGCCTTCGCCGGCTCGCGCCCAGGAAACCAAGGAACTGGGTTGGGACGATGTGACGCCTATCGACATGATCGGCCTGGAAGTGGGTTATCGCCTGATTCCGCTGGTGGACCGAAACCAGGGTGGCCAGTTGCTCGCGCGAATCAAGGGCGTGCGCAAGAAGCTCTCTCAGGACCTCGGGTTCCTGATGCCCACCGTGCATATACGTGACAACCTCGACCTGGCACCCAGTGCCTATCGCTTGACCCTCATGGGGGTGATCCTGGCCGAGGCGGAGATTTACCCGGAGCGCGAGTTGGCGATTAACCCGGGGCAGGTCTACGGGACGCTCAATGGCATCACCGCCAAAGATCCGGCTTTTGGCCTGGAGGCGGTCTGGATCGAAATCAGCCAGCGTGCACAGGCGCAATCGCTCGGCTATACCGTGGTCGATGCCAGTACAGTAGTGGCAACCCACTTGAACCAGATTTTGTACAAGCATTCGAGCGAGCTGATCGGCCACGAAGAAGTGCAGCAACTCATGCAGTTGCTGGCCAAAAGCTCGCCAAAACTGGCAGAAGAGCTGGTGCCGGGCGTGGTTTCGCTGTCGCAGTTGCTCAAGGTGCTGCAGGCGCTATTGGCCGAGCAGGTGCCGGTGCGGGACATTCGCAGCATCGCCGAAGCCATCGCGAACAATGCCGCCAAGAGTCAAGATACTGCCGCCTTGGTGGCCGCCGTGCGCGTCGGCGTATCCCGCGCAATCGTCCAAAGCATTGTAGGCACTGAGTCGCAGCTACCGGTTATCACTCTGGAGCCAAGGTTGGAACAAATATTGCTCAATAGTCTGCAGAAGGCAGGACAAGGCTCTGAAGAGGGCGTTCTGCTGGAGCCAAGCATGGCTGAGAAGCTGCAGCGCTCGTTGATCGATGCGGCACAGCGTCAAGAGATGCAAGGTCAACCGGTGATTCTGCTGGTCGCTGGTCCGGTTCGCGCGATGCTTTCGCGATTTGGCCGGCTGGCAGTCCCGGGTTTGCACGTGTTGGCTTACCAGGAAATTCCTGACAACAAGCAAGTGACCATCGTTGCGACAGTAGGGCCCAACGGCTGAGGTAGTGGTTTATGCAAGTTAAGCGTTTTTTCGCCGCCGATATGCGTCAGGCCATGAAGCTGGTTCGTGATGAGCTGGGCGCCGACGCCGCCATCATTGGCAACCGCCGTATCGCCGGTGGTGTCGAACTCACGGCTGCCCTGGATTACAAGCTGTCGGCGCTGGCCCCGCGTGTGCCGAACATGGAGCTTGAGGACGAGCTACGCAAGACGCAATCGCGGATCGTCACCGCCCAGGCTGAATTGAGCCTGCGAGGCGATGGCGAGAGCGACATTGGCACCAATCGTCAATTGTTCGCCGGCTTGCCGTTGACCGCTGCCGAGCCGTTGATCGAACCCACGTATGCCGAACCCCGCCGTCCTGCACCCGCTGCTGCGCCAGCGTCGAGTGGTGTGGACCCGCGGGCGTTGGACTCCATGCGTTTCGAACTCAACAGCTTGCGTGAGCTAATGGAAGTACAGCTCGGCTCCCTGGCCTGGAATCAACTGCAAGGCAGTCGTCCGGATCAGGCGAACCTGTGGCGCCGTTTGCAGCGCATCGGCCTGTCCGGCCCGTTGTCGCGGGATCTGCTGGCGCTGATCACCGATATCGACGAACCCCGTCAGGCCTGGCGCATGCTGCTGGCGCACCTGGCGCGGATGATCGCTACGCCGGAAATGGAGCCGCTGGAAGAGGGCGGCGTGATTGCCATGGTCGGCCCCGCCGGCATGGGCAAGACCACCACCCTGGCCAAGCTGGCCGCCCGTTACGTGCTCAAGTACGGCCCGCAGAACATCGCGCTGGTGAGCATGGACAGCTTCCGCATCGGTGCCCAGGAGCAGCTCAAGACCCTTGGTCGGATTCTCAATGTGTCGGTGACCCATGTCGATCCGGGGCAATCCCTTGTGCAGGCGCTGGATCCCTTGCTGCGCAAGCGCGTGGTGCTGATCGATACCGCCGGCCTGCAGGCCAGTGATCCGGCCCTGCGCATGCAGCTCGAAAGCCTGGCCGGTCGGGGCATCAAATCGAAAAATTATCTGGTTCTGGCAACCACCAGCCAGAAACAGGTTCTAACCGCCGCTTATCACAGTTACAAGCGCTGCGGGCTCGCCGGCTGCATCCTGACTAAACTGGATGAAACGGCCAGTCTGGGCGAGGTGTTGAGCCTGGCCATCAGTCATGAACTGCCGGTGGCCTACCTGACCGATGGCCCGCGGATTCCGGATGATTTGCATCTGCCGCGTCGTCATCAGTTGGTCAGTCGCGCCGTTAGCGTGCAAATGCAGGAAGAACCCAGCGAAGAAGCCATGGCTGACATGTTCGCTGACATCTACCACAGTCCGACAAAGCAGGTTGGCTGAGGTAAAAATGAATAGTTTTTGTACCTACATCGATGGTCTGCCATGCATTGTTCCGGTTGAGAACGCGCAGCCAGTAATGTGGCCTCCGTCTATGCAAGACAAGGTAAAGAAATAACATGGGCAGCATGCATCCCGTACAGGTGATCGCGGTGACCGGCGGCAAAGGTGGCGTCGGGAAGACTAACGTGTCAGTGAACTTGTCCCTGGCTTTAGCTGAGCTTGGCCGTCGCGTCATGCTGCTGGACGCCGACCTGGGGCTGGCGAACGTCGACGTTCTCCTGGGCCTGACACCCAAACGTACCCTGGCCGACGTAATCGAAGGCCGCTGCGAGCTGCGTGACGTCCTGTTGCAGGGGCCGGGCGGCATCCGCATCGTGCCGGCCGCGTCCGGCACCCAGAGCATGGTTCATCTGAGTCCGGCGCAACACGCCGGCCTGATCCAGGCCTTCAGCGACATCGGCGACAACCTCGACGTACTGGTGATCGACACCGCTGCGGGTATTGGTGACTCGGTAGTCAGTTTTGTCCGCGCGGCGCAGGAAGTCTTGCTGGTGGTCTGCGATGAGCCGACTTCGATCACCGACGCCTACGCCTTGATCAAATTGCTCAACCGCGATTACGGCATGAACCGTTTCCGGGTCCTGGCCAACATGGCGCAGAGCCCGCAGGAAGGCCGCAATTTGTTCGCCAAACTGACCAAGGTCACGGATCGCTTTCTCGACGTCGCCCTGCAATATGTCGGTGCCGTGCCTTACGACGAAAGCGTACGCAAGGCGGTACAGAAGCAACGTGCCGTCTACGAAGCGTTCCCGCGCTCCAAGTGCTCGCTGGCGTTCAAGGCTATAGCCCAGAAAGTCGACACCTGGCCGCTGCCTGCCAACCCGCGCGGACACCTGGAGTTTTTCGTTGAGCGCCTCGTGCAACAAACGGCAGGACCCGTGCTATGACCGCCAGCGGTTACAACCTTTACAAGAAGTCGGCACGTGACGCGCAGTACGAGTTGATCGAGCGTTACGCGCCACTGGTTAAACGCATTGCCTACCATTTGCTGGCGCGTCTGCCGGCCAGTGTCCAGGTCGAAGACCTGATCCAGGCCGGGATGATCGGCCTGCTGGAAGTGTCGGCCAAATACGACGCCAGCAAAGGCGCGAGTTTCGAAACGTACGCGGGCATACGAATCCGCGGCGCCATGCTCGATGAAGTGCGCAAGGGGGACTGGGCGCCTCGTTCGGTTCACCGCAACACGCGCATGGTCAGCGACGCAATTCGCTCGATTGAAGCTAAAACCGGCCGTGACGCTAAAGATCACGAAGTTGCGGCCGAACTCCAATTGAGTCTCGATGATTATTACGGGATTTTGAACGACACCCTGGGCAGCCGGTTGTTCAGCTTCGACGATCTGTTGCAGGACGGCGAACACGAAGGGCTGCACGAGGATGGCGCGAGTGCTCATCTCGAGCCGTCACGCGATCTGGAAGATGAACGCTTCCAGGCGGCGCTGGCGGATGCGATTGCCAATTTGCCGGAGCGCGAGCGACTGGTGTTGGCGCTGTACTACGACGAAGAGTTGAATCTCAAGGAAATCGGTGAGGTCCTGGGGGTTAGCGAATCTCGGGTCAGCCAGTTACACAGCCAGTGCGCGGCCCGCTTGCGGGGGCGTTTGGGAGAGTGGCGAGCGCGCTGAAGGCAGTGTGGGGACACTGCGACGTGACTGGTGGGGTATTAACCGCGCCGGTCTCGATCCGTTGTACTCCAGACTGTTATTAAGTGCTTTGCCAGATTGATTGAAATGGCGCGTCCAGGTGCTGGGCGCGTTTTAGTCTGCTTGGAGGTCGAATTGGACAAGAACATGAAAATCCTCATCGTTGATGACTTCTCAACGATGCGGCGGATCATAAAAAACCTGTTGCGTGACCTTGGGTTCACCAACACGGTCGAGGCCGACGATGGCACTACTGCCATTCCGGTTCTCAACAGCGGGAGCATCGACTTTCTGGTGACGGACTGGAACATGCCTGGCATGACCGGTATTGATCTGCTGCGCCACGTGCGTGCCGATGAAAAACTCAAGCATCTGCCAGTGTTGATGGTGACCGCGGAAGCCAAGCGCGAGCAGATCATCGAAGCGGCCCAGGCGGGCGTTAACGGCTATGTGGTCAAACCCTTCACGGCCCAGGCGTTGAAAGAAAAAATCGAGAAGATTTTCGAACGCATTGGTTGAACTGCGCCACGGGGGAGCTATGGGACATAACGAATCATCGCAGGGCGATTTCGAATCGACCCTGAAAAAACACGCCGTCGAACTGGTCGCGAGCCTTGAAAAAGGCAGGTTCGGCGATGCTGTGCAATTGATCCATGAGCTCAACCAGACCCGTGACCGCGGCCTGTACCAGGAAGTGGGCAAGCTCACCCGCGAGCTGCATAGTGCGATCGTCAATTTCCAGATTGACCCGCACATGCCGCAAGCCGAGGAGGTGTCACAGATCACCGACGCCACCGAGCGTCTGGGTTATGTGGTCAAGCTGACCGAGGCCGCAGCCAACCGCACCATGGACCTGGTGGAAACCGCCACGCCGCTGGTCAACAGCCTGGCTGATGAAGCCCAGGCCTTGAGCACGGACTGGGGGCGGTTCATGCGTCGCGAAGTCGGGGCTGAAGAGTTCCGCGAGCTGGCCCGGCGAGTCGACGGGTTCCTGTCGCGCAGCAGCGCAGACAACCGCGCGGTGTCGAGCAACCTGAACGACATCCTGCTTGCCCAGGATTACCAGGACCTCACCGGTCAGGTGATCAAGCGTGTGACCCTTCTGGTCACCGAAGTCGAAAGCAACCTGCTCAAGCTCGTGCTCATGGCCAGTCAGGTGGACCGCTTCGCGGGCATCGAACATGACCGTGAAGCGATGCTTGCAGAAAAAGATCCACAAAAACATCTCTCTCAGGGTGAAGGTCCGCAGATTCATGCCGATAAAAGAGAAGACGTTGTGTCCGGTCAGGACGATGTGGACGATTTGTTATCCAGCCTGGGATTTTAGCGTTTTAGAATTTTAGGTTTTTTGGGTTTTTAGACCTGTAGGAGCACCCCCTTAATGAGCTTCGGCGCCGATGAAGAGATCCTTCAGGATTTCCTGGTTGAGGCCGGCGAGATTCTAGAGCAACTGTCCGAGCAACTGGTCGAGCTGGAAAGCCGGCCGGATGATGCGGACTTGCTCAATGCAATTTTTCGCGGTTTTCACACTGTAAAAGGGGGCGCCGGCTTCCTTCAGCTCAATGAGCTGGTGGAGTGCTGTCACATCGCCGAGAACGTGTTCGACATCCTGCGCAAGGGCGAGCGTCGCGTTGACTCGGAATTGATGGACGTGGTTCTCGAAGCACTGGACGCGGTGAACGGCATGTTCGGCGAAGTCCGCGAGCGCAGTCCGATCACGGCGGCCACACCCGAATTGCTTGCGGCGCTGGCCCGTCTGGCCGAGCCGCAAACCGCTGACGAGGCGGCTCCTGCGCCCGCAGTTGAAGTGGTGCAAGAGCCTGTTGCCGAAAGCGACTCGGGCGACATCACCGACAACGAATTCGAACAACTGCTGGACTCGCTGAATGCCGTCAAGGCCCAGGCTGAAGCGCCAGTTGCTGCTCCAGTACCGGACGGCGCTGCCGCCGCCAGTGACGAAATCACCGATGCCGAGTTCGAGTCGTTGCTCGATCAACTGCACGGTAAAGGTCAGTTCGCCGTCGATGCGGTGGCGGCGCCTGCTGCGCCCACGGAACCGCAAGCCCCGAAAGAGGCGGGCGACAGCTCCGATATCACCGACGACGAATTCGAAGCCTTGCTCGATCAGTTGCACGGCAAGGGCAACTTTGCTGTCGATGCGCTGGAGTCGGCCATCGCTTCGGTACCAACGCCAGCAGCGCCAAACGCCGCGGCGGCGGGCAGCGATCTGATCAGCGATCACGAGTTCGAATCGCTGCTCGACGAATTGCACGGCAAAGGCAAGTTCACTGAAGTCGGTACTGCTACCGGCGCCAGTGCTTCGGTGGCGACGCCCGTGACCAAGGCCGCGGCCCCGAAACCGGTGGCGAAGGCTACCGAGCCTAAAGCCGAAGCACCGGCGCCAGCCGCGGCACCCGCGCCAGCCGCTGCACCGGCTCCGGCCCGCGCCCCGGCCTCGGCCCCGGCGCACGAAAAGCCGGCCAGTGAAGCAGAGACAACCGTGCGGGTCGACACCGCACGTCTCGACGAAATCATGAACATGGTCGGCGAATTGGTGTTGGTGCGTAACCGCCTGGTTCGCCTGGGTGCCAACAGCGCCGATGAGGCCATGTCCAAGGCTGTGTCGAACCTCGATGTGGTCACCGCCGATCTGCAGACCGCGGTCATGAAGACCCGGATGCAACCGATCAAGAAAGTCTTCGGGCGCTTCCCGCGTCTGGTTCGCGACCTGGCTCGCCAGCTCAAGAAAGAGATCAACCTGGAGCTGGTCGGCGAAGAAACCGACCTCGACAAGAACCTCGTCGAGGCCCTGGCCGACCCGTTGGTCCACTTGGTACGCAACGCAGTCGACCACGGTATCGAGTCGCCGGAAGAACGCGAAGCCTCGGGCAAGGCCCGCGGTGGCAAGGTAGTCCTGGCCGCGGAACAGGAAGGCGACCACATCCTGCTGTCGATCTCCGATGACGGCAAGGGCATGGACCCGAACGTCCTGCGTTCCATCGCGGTAAAACGCGGTGTGATGGACAAGGACGCGGCCGATCGCCTGAGCGACACCGAGTGCTACAACCTGATCTTCGCCCCGGGCTTCTCGACCAAGACCGAGATCTCCGACGTGTCGGGTCGTGGCGTGGGCATGGACGTGGTGAAAACCAAGATTTCCCAGCTCAACGGCTCGATCAACATCTACTCGGCCAAGGGCCAGGGTTCGAAGATCGTCATCAAGGTGCCATTGACCCTGGCGATCATGCCGACGCTGATGGTCATGCTCGGCAACCAGGCGTTCGCGTTCCCGCTGGTGAACGTCAACGAAATTTTCCACCTCGACCTGTCGACCACCAACGTCGTGGACGGCCAGGAAGTGGTGATCGTGCGGGACAAGGCGCTGCCGTTGTTCTACCTCAAACGCTGGCTGGTCAGCTCCGCCGCTCACGAAGAGCAGCGCGAGGGCCATGTGGTGATCCTTTCGGTGGGCACTCAGCGGATCGGCTTCGTCGTCGATCAACTGGTGGGCCAGGAAGAAGTGGTCATCAAGCCATTGGGCAAAATGCTCCAGGGAACCCCAGGCATGTCGGGCGCCACCATTACCGGTGACGGTCGCATCGCGCTGATTCTCGATGTTCCGAGCATGCTCAAGCGTTACGCCACGCGGCGTATTTGATTCTGATGGAGCGGGGCAACTGAGCCTCGCTCTGTCTAATGGAGTGTTTATGGCAGTCAAAGTCCTGGTGGTGGATGATTCGGGGTTTTTCCGCCGCCGCGTCTCGGAAATTCTTTCAGCGGATTCGAATATCCAGGTCGTCGGTACGGCGACCAACGGAAAAGAGGCGATCGATCAGGCGCTGGCCCTCAAGCCCGACGTGATCACCATGGACTACGAGATGCCGATGATGGATGGCATCACGGCAGTGCGGCACATCATGCAGCGCTGCCCGACTCCGGTCTTGATGTTTTCTTCGCTGACCCACGAAGGTGCCCGGGTCACCCTGGATGCGCTGGACGCCGGCGCGGTGGATTTCCTGCCGAAGAATTTCGAAGACATTTCGCGCAATCCCGAGAAGGTCAAGCAACTGCTGTGCGAGAAGATTCTCAGCATCTCGCGCAGTAACCGACGTATCAGCGCCTACACAGCACCGCCACCGGTCGCCGCCCCGACACCCGCGCCTTCGAGCGTTGGCAGTTATGGCGGCAACGTGCCTGTGCGTCCGGCACCGGCGCCGATTCCGGCTCGTGCTGCGCACGCGCCTTCGTCGCCAGCGCCAAAACGCAAGGCCTACAAACTGGTCGCCATCGGCACCTCCACCGGCGGTCCGGTTGCGCTGCAACGGGTATTGACCCAGTTGCCGGCCAATTTCCCTGCACCGATCGTGCTGATCCAGCACATGCCCGCAGCCTTCACCAAGGCATTCGCCGAGCGTCTGGACAAGCTCTGCCGCATCAGCGTCAAGGAAGCCGAAGACGGCGACATCTTGCGTCCGGGCCTGGCGCTGCTGGCGCCGGGTGGCAAGCAAATGATGATCGACGGCCGTGGCGCGGTGAAAATCCTGCCGGGCGACGAGCGTCTGAACTACAAACCGTGTGTCGACATCACCTTCGGTTCCGCCGCCAAGTCCTACGGTGACAAAGTTCTGGCGGTCGTGTTGACCGGGATGGGTGCCGACGGTCGTGAAGGTGCGCGCCTGCTCAAGCAGGGCGGCAGTTCGATCTGGGCCCAGGACGAAGCCAGTTGTGTGATCTACGGAATGCCGATGGCCATCGTCAAAGCCGAACTCGCCGACGCGGTGTATAGCCTCGACGACATTGGCCGGCACTTGGTCGAGGCGTGTGTCTGATGGATGTTCTCAGCCTGATCGGGATCATTCTGGCGTTCGTTGCCATCATTGGTGGCAACTTCCTCGAAGGCGGTCACCTCGGTGCATTGGCCAACGGCCCGGCGGCGTTGATCGTGCTCGGCGGGACCTTCGGCGCGGCGTTGCTGCAATCCCCGATTAGCGCCTTCAAGCGCGCCATACAGATTCTGGCGTGGATTCTGTTTCCGCCGCGCATCGATCTGGCCGGTGGCGTCGACCGTGTCGTCAACTGGAGCCTGACCGCGCGCAAGGAAGGCTTGCTCGGGCTGGAAGGCATGGCCGACACCGAACCCGACAACTACTCGCGCAAAGGCCTGCAACTGCTGGTCGACGGTGCCGAACCCGAGGCGATCCGCAGCATTCTGGAAGTCGATTTCTATACCCAGGAAAGCCGTGACATCGAAGCCGCCAAGGTCTTCGAAAGCATGGGCGGTTACGCACCCACCATCGGCATCATCGGTGCGGTGATGGGCCTGATTCACGTCATGGGCAATCTGGGGGATCCGTCGCAACTGGGCAGCGGAATCGCCGTGGCCTTCGTCGCCACCATCTATGGCGTGGCCAGTGCCAACTTGGTGCTGTTGCCGATTGCCGCGAAACTCAAATCCATCGCGCTGCGCCAATCGCGTTATCGCGAAATGCTGCTGGAAGGCATCCTGTCGATCGCCGAAGGTGAAAACCCTCGCTCCATTGAGTTGAAGCTTCAGGGCTTCATGGATTGATGGGGGTAATGAACTATGGCACGTCGTCGCCAGCATGAAGAGCATGTAAACCATGAACGTTGGCTGGTTTCCTACGCCGACTTCATCACCTTGCTCTTTGCCTTCTTCGTGGTGATGTACTCGATCTCTTCGATCAACGAAGGCAAGTACAAGGTTATTTCCCAAGCGCTGATCGGTGTCTTCACCGACGCCGATCGCTCCTTGAAACCCATTCCGATCGGCGAGGAACGGCCTAAGACCGTGACCCCGGCCAAGCCACTGGTCCAGGACAGTGATCAGGTCGATGCCGGTGTCGCGGGCACCAGCGATCCACTCAAAAGCATCGCCGACGACATCAGTGCGGCGTTCGGCGACTTGATCAGCTCCAATCAGATGACTGTGCGCGGCAACGAGTTGTGGGTCGAGATCGAACTCAATTCCAGCCTTTTGTTTGGCAGTGGCGACGCCATGCCGAGCGACATCGCGTTCAACATCATCGACAAGGTCGCCGCGATTCTGAAGCCGTTCGACAACCCGATTCATGTCGAGGGTTTCACCGACGATCAACCGATTCGCACGTCGCAGTACCCGACCAACTGGGAACTGTCTTCGGCCCGTTCGGCCAGCATCGTGCGCATGCTCGCGATGCAGGGGGTCAACCCGAGTCGTCTGGCGTCGGTGGGGTATGGCGAATTCCAGCCAGTGGCCAATAACGCCACGGTGGAAGGCCGGGCGCGCAATCGTCGGGTGGTGCTGGTGGTGTCGCGTAATCTCGATGTGCGACGCAGCCTCACGGGTACCGGAACCGCCAATGCGCAACCCGACGCCGCGTTGAAGCGTGCTGGCACACAAACTGCACCGACCCCGGTCAAGTCGCCGGGACGAGAGGGTGCCGTCAATTCTCCGTCACCCGCATTAACACGTTGAGCTATTTCTCGGTCGATCCAATCGGCCGGGAGGAACAATCCGAATGAGAGTCTGGGCAGTCGCCAATCAAAAGGGTGGTGTCGGTAAAACCACTTCCTCTATCGCTTTAGCCGGATTGCTGGCCGAGGCGGGCAAGCGCGTGGTCGTGGTCGATCTCGACCCCCACGGCTCCATGACCAGCTATTTCGGTTACGACCCCGACACCCTGGAACACAGCAACTACGACCTTTTCCTGCACAAGGGCAGCGTCCCTGAGGGCCTGCCCGGCCAGTTGTTGCTGTCCACCAGCGACGAACGCATTTCCCTGCTGCCATCGAGTACGGCGCTGGCGACCCTTGAGCGTCAGTCACCGGGCCAGAGTGGCCTGGGCCTGGTGATTGCCAAGAGCCTGGCGCAATTGTGGCAAGACTTCGACTACGCGGTAATCGACAGCCCGCCGCTGCTCGGCGTGCTGATGGTCAATGCCTTGGCGGCGAGCCAGCAGCTGGTGATCCCGGTGCAGACCGAACACCTCGCGGTGAAAGGCCTGGAGCGTATGGTCAACACCCTGGCGATGATCAACCGGTCACGCAAACAGGAATTGCCGTTCACCATCGTGCCGACCTTGTTCGATCGCCGAACGCAAGCGTCTCTGGGCACGCTGCGTGTCCTGCGCGACAAATTCCCTGATGACATCTGGCAAGGCTACATTCCGGTGGACACGCGATTGCGCGATGCCAGCCGGGCAGGGCTGACGCCTTCGCAATTCGACGGGAAAAGCCGGGGCGTTCTTGCCTACCGTGCGTTGCTCAAGCATTTGCTGGCGGCGCAACTTGTTCCGCAGGTGGCGTGAGATGAATCCAGTCCCTGTAGGAGCGAGCTTGCTCGCGATGGATGACAACGATAACGCGGGCTTCCTGGGGATGGGCGTCGCTCATACCTTTATCGTGAGCAAGCTCGCTCCGGCAAGGGGGCAGCCATGAACCGGCCGGTGAAGACCACCTCGCGTCCGCAACTGGCGCTCCAGTCTTATCTGGACAGCTTGCTGATGGAGGCGACCGAAGAACTGCCGGTTGAAGTTCAAGCGCTTGCTGAAATCGTCGAAGTTGTCGAAGCGATTGAAGTCGAAGCTGCGCTGGACGAGTTCCAGGCGGCCGTGCTCGAAGAGCAGGCCCGTGATGCACAGAAAGCCGCCGTCGCTGCTGCCCCGGAACTGACACCTTCAGTACCGAAGCCGGCAGTCGCCGTGCTCGAAGCACCGGCCCCCGTTCTGGCGCCGGTGTCGACCATCGCGCCGTTGCTGCAGGCACTGGTCCCGCGACCCGATGAAATGCATCAAGCCTTGGTGCCGCCGGTCGTCGAAGTGCATCTGCCGCCGGTCACACCGCCACCGGAGGAAACCGATGGCCGTCCGTCCTGGGCCGCCGAACCGTTCGAATGCCTGCTGTTCGATGTCGCTGGCTTGACCCTGGCGGTGCCGCTGGTGTGCCTGGGGTCGATCTACCCGCTGGCGGGGCACGAACTGACGCCGTTGTTCGGCCAGCCGGAATGGTTCCTTGGCATCCTGCCGAGCCAGGCGGGCAATCTGAAGGTGTTGGACACTGCGCGTTGGGTCATGCCCGACCGTTATCGCGATGACTTCCGCCAGGGCCTGCAATACGTCATTTCGGTCCAGGGCTACGAGTGGGGGTTGGCGGTGCATCAAGTCAGCCACTCGTTGCGACTGGACCCGAACGAAATCAAATGGCGCAGCCATCGTGGCCAACGGCCATGGCTGGCGGGCACCGTGATTGAACACATGTGTGCATTGCTCGACGTTTCCGCGCTGGCCGAGCTGATCGCCAGCGGTGGGGCCAAGCACATGGGCGGCAGCAAGCCGGCTCACAAACCTACATAACAGAACAATACCGCTAGGGCGGTTTCTTGAGGGGTCAGGGTATGAATGATAAGGCGACGGCGGCAAAGGGTTCCGAAGATCCGATCCTGCAATGGGTCACCTTCAAACTGGACAACGAAACCTACGGCATCAACGTGATGCGCGTTCAGGAAGTCCTGCGCTACACCGAAATCGCTCCGGTTCCGGGTGCACCGAGTTACGTGCTGGGCATCATCAACCTGCGCGGTAACGTGGTCACCGTGATCGACACCCGTCAGCGCTTCGGCCTGATGAACGCCGAAATCAGCGACAACACCCGTATCGTGATCATCGAAGCCGACAAGCAAGTGGTCGGGATCATGGTCGACAGCGTGGCCGAAGTGGTTTACCTGCGTCAGTCGGAAATCGAAACCGCGCCGAACGTGGGTAACGAAGAGTCCGCCAAGTTCATTCAAGGCGTGTGCAACAAGAACAACGAACTGCTGATCCTGGTCGAACTCGACAAGATGATGAGCGAAGAAGAATGGTCGGAACTGGAGAGTATCTGATTGATTCTTGAGGTGGCGGTCATTGTCCTGTTCCTGTTTTGGGCAGGCACGCTGGCAATGTTTCTGGCGTACATTCGCGGTCAGCGACTGATTGCTGCGCAACAGGCCCAGAGTGATGTGCTGCGTGATCAGCGCATCAAGGAGCTGGCCAAGCGCGTCGACAATTACCAGAACGGTAGCGTGCGCATGGGTGAAGACCTGCACGAACTGCGCGCGATCGTCGCGCCTTTGCCGGACAAGCTGGCCCAGCTGGAACAGCGCGACCCTTCCAGCCTGTCGTTCGCCCAGGCGGCACGACTGGTCGGAATGGGCGCAAGCGTCGACGAACTGACCCAGTCCTGCGGCTTGACCCAGGCTGAGGCGGAGTTGATGAGCAAGTTGCACAAGAGTAGTTAAAAGCGAG
>Ga0123393_1025267_pt1 | contig 13697 bp, 10 predicted proteins | sample T6HHNH4metaT_FD_89921 | JGI IMG/M metagenome (GOLD analysis project Ga0123393, IMG submission 89921) | Methane-oxidizing artificial microbial communities from Washington, USA to study methane cycling - T6-HHNH4 metaT (Metagenome... | ecosystem: Engineered > Modeled > Simulated communities...
GTGTGGACCGATCAACCATCTGACGAAACCGCAGTGTTTATCCGGACATTAGGCGATGTCGATACCCGAATTGCCGCTTACGACACACCGTTGGACAACTTATTGATCGAGGCAGTCAAATCAGCGATTGGTCAGAGCAGTCAGGCGTCTCCACCAATGCCGGTGGTGGAAGTGCCTGCCGCCAAAGCCAGCGATACGGTGACGCTGTTCTATTCCGGTGACGGCGGCTGGCGCGACCTGGATAGAACCGTCGCCGGCGAGATGGCGGCGCAAAATTATCCGGTAGTCGGTGTCGATGTCTTACGCTATTTCTGGGAGCATAAAACGCCGGAACAGGCCGCCGCCGATCTGGCCACCACCATGGCGTACTATCGAAAAAACTGGGGCGTAAAGTCTTTTGTTCTGGCTGGATATTCGTTTGGCGCCGACGTTTTGCCGCCAATATACAATCGCCTGTCCGCGCCCGATCAAAACAGCGTATCGCTGCTGGTATTGTTGGCATTGGCTGACCACGCCGATTTTGAAATCCACGTGACCGGCTGGCTCGGGCAAAGCGACGGGGAACACGCTTTGGCACCGGAACTGATAAAGCTGCCGAAACAGAAAATTTTGTGTATTTATGGCAAAGACGAAAAATCCGAGACCGCCTGTACGGCCTTGGCCAATAGCGATGCCCGCATTCTGGAACTGCCTGGTGGCCACCATTTCGACCAAGATTACCCAAAGCTGACCCGGCAAATTCTGGACGTTTACCAACAGCATGGTATCCACTGATTTCATCCCAACTTATAACAGCCCATGACTCGCAAAAGCCTAAGTCACTTCTTACAGTGGATCAGCCATTGGCTGCCGGTGGCCTTATTTGCCTGCGCGCTTTACATCGTTCATCGGCAGTTAGCCATGCACGATCTAAGCGACATTCTAACCACACTGAAAACCACACCGATGCTTATCATCGGTGCCGCTTTGCTACTGACCGTGATTAACTATCTGGTATTGGCCGGTTATGACTGGCTGGCATTACGTTTCACCGGGCATAGCCTAATTCCGCTAGGAAAGATGATCCCGGCGGCTTTATTAAGTTACGCGATTAGCAATAACACCGGCCATGCCTGGGCCTCTGGCGGCTCGATCCGCTATCGGTTTTACTCCGGGTGGGGCGTGCACGGCTGGGACATTTTAAAGATTTCCTTGTTTCAGACAGTGACCTATCTGCTGGGCGCGCTGACCTTGGGCCTGGTGGGCAGCTTGATATTGCCTCACTATTTATCCAGCACTATTCAAGAACCATCGGCCATTCATTGGGTCAGTCTGATTTGCGCGATTAGTTTGCTAGCCTATTGGGGTGGGGTTTTTCTATGGCGTAAGCCCTTATTGATTAAAGGTTTCGAATTACATCTGCCCTCACCCCGAATGGCATTTTGGCAAACCCTGGTCGCCAGTATCGACGTGGTGTTGTCGTCGCTCGTGTTGTGGGTGCTGTTGCTAAACCAGGTGGACATTGATTTCGGCGCCTTCCTGGTGGTGTTCGTGGTGGCCCAGGTGATGGGCGTCATTAGCCAGGTTCCGGGCGGTATAGGTGTGTTTGAAAGCGCATTTCTGTGGCTGATGGCGGACGTTGAAGCAACGGATCAGCATCTGATTTTGATCAGCGCCTTATTGTTGTATCGGGTCATTTACTACTTCGTCCCCCTGCTACTGGCGGGTGTAGGTTTGCTGGGCTACGAACTATACAGCCGAAGTAGCCTTCTAGCTGAAAGCAGTGATTTGATCAGCAAGATTCTTAGTGCGATCTTGCCACCTCTTTACTCACTCCTGCTATTGGTAGCCGGCGGCCTCCTGATCGTTTCCGGCTCCATCCCCGCCAACTCAGAAGTCATGGATTGGTTACGCGATGCAATTTCATTGCCTATTGTGGAGTTTTCGCATCTGGCCGGTAGTTTAATCGGTTTACTGCTGCTGTTTTTGGCGCGAGGCATTTGGTTGCGGATTGATGCCGCGTGGTTCGGCAGCCTGATGCTGTTGGGAATGGGCATTATCGCCTCCTTGCTGAAAGGATTCGATTGGCCGGAAGCACTGGTCTTGGCAATGATCATGCTGTTGTTATTGCCAACACGCAATCACTTCCAACGTAGCTCGTCGCTGTTGCGCATGTCGTTTTCGGCCTCCTGGATAGCCACCGTGATAATGGTCCTGGCAGGCTCAACTTGGCTAGGATTTTTCGCTCATCGTGATGTCGAATACGCCAATGAATTATGGTGGCAGTTTTCCTACGAAGACGACGCACCTCGATTTCTGCGGGCCTTGTTATTGATCTCCGTGGTGAGCGTGTCTTATGGGCTGTCGCGTTTACTCAGCGTGGCTCCGCCGGAGGATTTGGAAAAACCGACGGCCGAGGAAATCGATGAAGTAAGGAATCTACTGACTCACTGCGATGATACCCACGGCTTTTTGGCGTTACTGGCGGACAAGTATCTGCTGTGGAACCCGCCACGCAACGCGTTCATTATGTATCAAACCACCGGCCAGTTCTGGATCGCAATGGGTGACCCCATCGGCGAACCGTCCGCCATTGAAGATCTGCTGTGGGAATTCCACGAACAGGCCAATCTACACGGTGCGAAAGCCGTGTTCTATCAAGTGGGTCCAAGCTTATTGCCTTACTATTTGGATTTAGGCATGTCCTTGTTCAAATTAGGCGAGGAAGCCCGGGTGGACCTGACTACTTTCAACTTGCAAGGCAAACAACGCGATTCTCAGCGTAGCGCCCGCAATAAATTTGGCAAAATGGACTATCGCTTCGAAATTCTCACGGGTGATGAAGTCACAGCCGCCCTGCCAATTCTGAAACATATTTCCGCTGCCTGGTTGACGCACAAAAACACCCGCGAGAAAGGTTTTTCGCTAGGCTTTTTCGCTGAATCCTACATTCGACTTACCAATGTCGCGGTGATCAAAGACCCATCCGGTCAGATCCAAGCGTTTGCCAATCTCTGGCAAACCCACAATCGACAAGAGCTATCCATCGACCTGATGCGTTACGATCCGGAAAGTCCGAAAGGCATCATGGATTTTCTGTTCGCCGAGCTGATGATGTGGGGCAAGGCGGAAAATTACCAATGGTTCTCGCTGGGGATGGCACCACTAGCCGGGCTGGAACGCCGTCCTTTGGCACCGTTGTGGCATAAGATCGGCACCACCATTTTCGACTTGGGCGATCACTTTTACAATTTTGAAGGGCTTTACGAATACAAGGCTAAATTTGCCCCAACCTGGCAACCGCGCTACTTGGCGGCGCCGACCGGTATTTCGCTACCGTTTATTTTAATGATCATCACCCGCCTGATCTCCCGCGGTTGGCAAGGTATTTTTAGCAAGTAGTCATATAACAAATGTCCTTGCCCGTAGTCACAACCGGCCTGACACCCCAGAAACCAGAAACATCAAGGAGTCTCAATGCATTCATCTTGTCACAGACGCTACCTATGTATTTGCCTGCTATTGCTGGCAACGCCTATGTCTGCAGTTGCGCAACAGACTATGGAAATCGGTAAAGGTGAGCGCCTGTTGGTACTGGCTCCACACCCCGACGACGAAACACTGAGTTCTGCCGGCCTGATCCAGCAGGTATTACAACAGGGCGGCAGCGTGCGTTCGACGGTAGTGACGTCTGGCGATGCTTATGTCGGCGCGGTGATGCAGGACAGCGGCAAACGTAACCCATCGGCGGCAGACTATCTGGACTTTGGCGAAAAACGTCTGGAAGAATCGCGGCGCGCCGCCGAGGTTTTAGGCAAGGGCTTTGTGCATCTGGATTTATTGGGGTTCTCGGACGGCAGCATTTATTCAGCACTGGTGTCGCATTGGCGGCGTAATAATCCGATGCGCTCCGAATTCACCGGCTTTGACCACGTGCCTTACCGGGACGCCAAAGATCGCGGCTTTGCCCAAGACGGTCAGGATTTGCTGAACGAACTAGTCGCCATTCTGCAGGACACCAAACCCACGATCATCGCTTTTCCCGATGTGATGGAAAACGACTCCGACCACGCCGGACTGGGCATGTTTACCTTGCTTGCAGTACATAAATGGCTGCTACAAAATCCCGTTCACCGCGCGCAACCGAAATTACTCGCCTATTTGATTCACTGGCAGCACGGCTGGCCGACCGGTTCCAACTGGGGCATGCCGCAGGACTGGAGCGACCAGCCGCTATTATTGCCCGCTGATTTGCCGCTGCGCGGCCATAGCCGGGCTTGCGTCAATCTGTCGTCCGTGCAAATCAACTTGAAGCGGGCTGCGCTGGCCGAGTACAAAACCCAACAACGCATCATGGGCGATTTTCTGTCGGCCTTTGTGCGCAGCAGCGAGTGTTTCACCCTGCTCAAGCCCGAGGACGGCAACCGTATCGAACAGGTTCTGGCGCATTGGCGGCAGGTGCGCAAGACATTTGATAATCATCCCTTGAGTCGGCGTAAAATTTGACCGGATATGCACCCCACAACGCGGTACTTGGCTTGGCCGTCAACAACGAGAGATCTCGAACATGTTAAAACTTCTGCTACGTCCGGTCATTTTCGTCACGATTGTGATGAGCATCCTGGTGATAGGCGAGTTACTGGCCATTGGCCGCCTGACCTGGCGCAATCACGAGCGGATACAAACCATAGAAACCGATATTGGCAAAGGCCGCTATTTGGAGGAAACGATTTTTGAATTGTTGGAACTGCAATCGCAACTGGCGTTGCACCGCAGTAATCCTGACGTAGCCGCCGAGCAGATCAACGACATTCAAGACCGGCTGCTGGATTTATTACAAACGCACAATAAAAGCTCTGAATTCGCGTCCGCAGTCGATCTAAACACCTTACAAACCAAATTTGCCGCCGCCAGCAACGGCGACGCGAAAGCATTAATCGATTCGGTGAATATGATTCGGCAAGTGCTGGACCGGCAGACTAACGAAGAAGAGAAAATGCTGATCGGCGTCGAGGACGACAGTCAACTGGAACTGCAATTGGCCGTTATTCTGCCTTTGCTGCTGTTTTGGATCGGCCATTATTTTTTTCGAAATAACGTGTTGGAACCACTGGATGCGCTGCGCGATTTATTATCCGGCCTGGCGGAAGGTGTTAAGCAGCCTATCAGACGCGAGACGGCAGATCCGATTTTGCGCGACTTATTCGACCGCTACAATCACTTGGTCGACCATTTAATAGAACTGGAACAGGAACATTTACATTACACCAATCGCCTGGAGCAACAAGTACGACAAACCAGTCACGCATTATTGGAGCAAAGCCAGCGCCTGGCCAAAGCCGAGCGCTTGGCGGCCTTGACCGAAATGGCTGCTAGCACCGCCCACGAATTGCGCAATCCGCTGGCGATTATTCAAGCAGCCTTAGAGAACTTGTTGTGCGAAGCCAGCGACCCGGACCTGCGCCAACGCATCGGTCTATTGCATAGCGAAGTGCAACGCTTGACCAACCACCTTAATGACCTGCTCAGTTCGGCGCGCCATCGCAACAAAATTGCCCAGCCTACCGATGTGAATGCGGTGGTCAACGACTTGATCACGCTATTCAAATACCAGGCAACCGATAATATCCAATTTACTGTGCAGGGAAAAGCCGACAGTTCCTTGATGTTGCCGGAAATCGAATTCCGGCAAGCGCTATTAAATCTGTTGCAAAACGCCGTGCAGGCAATCGGCACCCGCAGTGGCAGCGTGCAGGTGCATATTACTCAAGACGCTCAGCGCCTGTCGGTGACAGTGATCGACAGCGGCGACGGCTTTGGCGAGGCGTTTTTACGGCAAGGCATCCGCCCCTTCGTCAGCCTGAAGGAAAATGGCAGTGGCTTGGGGCTGGTCATGGTGCAACGTTTCGCCAAAGATCTGAGCGGCCAACTTAAACTCGACAACGACGCCGCCGGCCACGGCCGAGTGAGCCTGAGTATTCCTTTGACTTGAACTGACTTCCCTGAGCAAAAATCAGCGATGGACCGGCGAACTCCGGTAAGTCGCATACAATGCCGTAACTCGCAAACCAGCCACGACCATGATGACCAATACCCTATTAATAATCGAAGATGAAGCCCTGTTAGCCTCCGAATTGGCACGCTACTTTAGCAAGGGTGGCTGGGAAGTCAGCATTGCCCACTCCCTGCAACAAGCCGAACAGTTTCTGAGCGGACAAGCGCTGGACCCATTGGTGGTGTTATCGGACATGAACCTGCCGGATGGCAACGCCCTGGACTTGCTGGAAAAACTTAAACCGGAAATCGGCAGCAGCGAATGGGTATTTCTCACTGGCTACGGCAGCGTCGCCGATTCGGTGCGGGCCGTGCGGCTGGGCGCATACGACTTTATCGAAAAGCCTTGTGCACTGGACCGCTTAAATCTCTTGGTGGAAGGCGCCGCCCGCAGCGCTCGCGCCCAACGCCGCCTGGAACAACAAACGGCCTCGCAGAACCATCAATACAGCATCGACAGTTTGATCGGCTCCAGCCCGGCCATGACCCAATTACGGGCCATGCTGAAACAAATCGCCAACGTGCCCTTCTCCAGTCTGATCGTCAGCGGCGAAACCGGCACCGGCAAAGGCATGATCGCCCGCATTCTGCACTATTCCGGCAGCCGTGCTGCCGCGCCGCTGGTGGAAATCAACTGCGCCGCGCTACCGCGCGAACTGCTGGAAGCCGAGTTATTCGGTTACGAAGCCGGTGCTTTTACCGGCGCGAAAAAACGCCATCGCGGCCTGTTCGAGCAAGCGCACACCGGCACGCTGTTTCTGGATGAAATCGGCGAAATGGATCTGGATTTACAGAGCAAGCTGTTAAAAGCCGTGGAAGATTTACGCATCCGCCGGGTGGGCGGCGAAGCGGAGATTAATATCGATGTACAAATCATCGCCGCCACCAATCTGGACTTGGTGGAAAAAGTCGCCGAAGGCTTATTCCGCCGCGATTTGTACCATCGTTTAAACGTGATCAACATCCGCATGCCGGCCCTGCGCGAACACAAACAGGACCTGGATCAATTGGTGCCGCAATTCATAGCCGAATGCAATCGCAAATCGGCCAAAGGGGTCAGCCATATTTCGGAACAAGCCTGGCAGGCGCTGAAAAGTTACGATTGGCCCGGCAATATCCGTGAATTGCACAATGTGTTGGAACGCTGCGTTTTGCTGTCCAGCGATCACAATTTGCCGGTGGAATGGTTGCAATTACAAACCCCACAAACCAACGCCGCGCATCATAATGCCAAGGTCAATCAGGAAGGTGTGTTCATTCCGCTGGACGGCAGCATCAGCCTACACGAAATGGAAAAATTCATTATCCAAGAAGCCTTGAACCGCAACGACGACAACGTCACCGGCGCCGCGCGGATGCTGGGCACTACTAGGGAGACACTGCGCTACCGAGTGCAGAAGTATCATTTGAAATGTAAATTTTAAGCGAAGCGGGCTGATTAAGCGGGGATAGCTTTATCGCGGACAAAAAAATGCGCCCTGACCGCCCGAAGAACTTCGACCAACCAGAGCGCCACGTCCACACATGAGAACAGGTAGGAGTAACAACACAAGCTAAGTGTTGCAAGGTTGATGCCAAATAACCTATTCCTTGATTTTTCTGGATTTATGCGGCTCAGAGCCGATACCACGCCGGGAGATTTGCACCAGATGCAACCAAAATCCGGCTGTTTTGCACCAGGATGACTCAAATAGACGATGAATTTGCGCAACCGGCAGACCATACCGAATACTGCGCTCACGAATCGCAACATTCGAAAAAATTTGTCGGACACTTTTGTTCAGAACGCGGCGACTGCACAAAATTACGCCGTCACCCGAGCTTTCAGCGAGAACACCCGAGTTATTTTGGAGAATCGTCGAGAAAAAGCTCGACGCATTCGGAGGACCGCAAGGATAGCCACCGATGGGTATGCGCGGAACGAATCCGAACAACCAAACGGCCCATGCCGGACATCTGGCGCTCGAACATTCAACCCGGGTGGGCACAAAAACCACGCCCGCCCTACTCGGCTTTATTGAAGCGTCCTTTTAAGGTACTTTTGAGCTGGAATTTCAATATACCGATAGGTTATAAATGAGAGCACGAATATTACGAACATCAAAGAAAAATACTTTAGTATTGAAACATTCATAGGGCTATAGTTACTTGACAGCGCTCCAAAAACATAAACGCCATAAAACAAGTATGCCTTATAAATAATCCAATGATTGAGGTAAATCGAATAAGACAGCGTACCAAGAAGCACAAATATTCGTGTATTTAACAGTTTTGCTAGGAAGCCACAATCACTCGCTGTTGAATACAATAACAAGCCAAAGGAAGCAATAACCAAAGAGTGACTTAAGCTAAAATGCATCGCAAACAATACGCCACTCCCACCTATTAGCTGCAAGCTCGTAGCTACCCTATAGTCAGTAACCGGAATTTCCTTATATACTATAAAAATGAAAATACCCAACATAAAACCTGCAAAGCAACGAATAACAACAAAACCGTCTTTCTCACCATAATATATTAAATACAACGCAACAGATAAGCTAACAACTATCATGCCAACAAAAAATATATTGAACCGCAGCCATTTTATTATAAAAGGAAACAGCAAATAACAAGCCATCTCCGTACTAATACTCCAGGCAGGACTATTCAAGGGTGCCAATGTCAAATCAGATAAGCTCCAGCCCTGAATTAAAAGCAAACTCGCAACTAAGCTTTCAAAACTTACACCCGGCATACCAACCACTTCAGGCCGATTAGAGTAAAAGGACCACTCTAAAAAAAGGTATAAAATAAGTGTAAAAAAATGAAGAGGATAAACTCTAGAGAAGCGTGCAACGTAAAAAGATTTAATCAAATTACTCTTGTAATCAAGCAAAAACAATGAAGCGTAGACATAAGAAAGAATATAACCACTTAAAATAAAAAAAAAGTCTACCCATAAATACCCCATACTAAAAAAACTGGTTACTGAATCAAGAGCAGCGCCTTTATCGTAAGATATTTCCCTAATATGAAAAAACACAACCAATACTGCAGCGACCCCTCTCAGAGAGTGGTGAGAAACAATAGTTTTTCTATATCGATTATCCATTATTAAATAAGCACCTTGCAAAAGGTTAACATGTCTTTTTAGCCAAGCCCATGTCCAATTTCATCTATAGCGTTTTCAAGCTCATTGGGAGTAAATATTTTACAAAACAGCCATTCGTATTTGATTTTATATCATAGCAATTCAATCCGGTTTAGCTCTGGTCTGTAGGGCGGCAGAAAATAAAATCGCATGCCGTTTTCCTCCAATAAATTCCAATAAGGTTTCAGTTTCTTGGCGTTGTGAATCGGTGCGTTATCCAAAACACCACCAAGGGTTTGCTGAAACCTTCGATCAAGGCCATCAGAAAACCAAATAACCAAAGGGTATTCATGTTATGCCACAGTTTAACCAGTATGACTCGGCCGGATGAAAGTAAATTGCCTATGACGACATCCATCCACTGCGCGCGCGTGGCGATCACCGTATGAACATCACCGCTTTTCGTCCAAACAGAACGATTCGGCGGTTGTGGCGCAAATCCGGCTGCATCCCCTTAGGCCAACTCGCTGTCTCCGGCTTCCGTGTGGTTTATCAACGCTGAAATATAGCGTCGGGCTTACTTCGAACCGCTCGGGATCTCACTTCTTGCGCCTTTTAGGTATTTTTTTAACTGTAGCGCGTGCGTTTCCAGGCGTAGCCCATCCGTTTCAACTCGTTCCGCAAGGCTGGCGCTGATCGTCACGCCGCATGCCGTTGTCAGGTGACGGCCCCATGCACGACAGGTCAACGTCTCCGCTTCAAGCCATTCCTTGGGTAGTTGGCGATACTCATGGGTCAATTTGCTCAGCAGGCGACAGCGCGGCTGGTCCGCTAAACTGCTGACTCCGGTTCTCCACCACTTCCGCCGCCGTTCACCGATGGCTTTTGGCTTCACCTCTTGTTGCTCCGTAACATTCCGTATGCTGCGCCGAGCACCGGAGCTTTTGAACGGACAAATCGGCAGGATAGCTGATTTGCATGCGCATTACCCGAAGGGCGAGGTACATGGATGTACCGAGTGAGCAGCCCGTTAGGGGCGCTGCAGGAATGCGGCGCGTTGCCGAAGGGGCAGGAAGCCCCTTTCGGCAACCCCGTTCAAAAGCGAGGAGCGCAGGGAATAAGGCATCCGGGTGGCCTGCTGACTCGCGCCATCCGGGCGCTCGCACTTCGTGCGCCTATGGCGTCCAAATCCGCTCCCGGCGGATTTGTCTTTGGATACTTTTCTTTGGACAAGCACAAATTCGCCTGGAGCGAATTTGAACAGCCGATAGGCTGGCCCGAAGGGCGAAAACCACGGATGGTTTTCGTAGCGAAAGTATCTCGGCTGTCGGGCCGAGACCCGACATTAAAATAGGTCGTGGCAATTCAACACTATGCGTACGATCACGCGATCGATGCGCTTCACTTTGTTCAGCACATCCTATGGGCTAAATCACGCTTTAGGTCTCCTGGCCGAGTAGTAGAACAACCACCACAAATGTGCAACAAAAATAGGCCCAAAAATCACAGCAAAAACATACCAAAGATACGGTTTTAAAAATTCAATATATGTAACGGCTGGAATTATCGGCAACGAAGAAAAGAACAAAATTTCAATACGAAGGAAGACCCTGACAGCTTCTGCCAATCTACTTCGGTCAAGCCAATCCCCTCCAACTTCTTTAAGAAACAAGTCGTGATTTCGGTATCGCAGAAGCCTATCGATCTTCCAAATGGCCAACATGAGCATAATGATGCTAATTATCCAATTAGGCATAAAAACTCCATACAATCATCGTTGGCAGAAAGCCGTGCCCACCCCAGGCCTATAGTGAAACCGGGATGGTTTTCTCCCCGTATGCCGCGCCGAGCGCCGGAGCTTTTGAACGGACAAATCGGCAGGAAAGCCGATTTGCATGCGCAGCACCCGAAGGGCGAGGTTATGGATGTACCGAGTGAGCAGCCCGAAGGGGCGCCGCAGGGATGCGGCGCGTTGCCGAAGGGGCAGGAAGCCCCTTTCGGCGACCCCGTTCAAAAGCGAGGAGCGCAGGGAATAAGCGGCATCCGGGTGGCCTGCTGACTCGCGCCATCCGGGCGCTCGCACTTCGTGCGCCTATGGCGTCCAAATCCGCTCCCAGCGGATTTGTCTTTGGATACTTTTCTTTGGACAAGCACAAATTCGCCGGGAGCGAATTTGAACAGCCGATAGGCTGGCCCGAAGGGCGAAAACCACGGATGGATTTCGTAGCGAAAGTATCTCGGCTGTCGGGCCGAGACCCGACATTAAAATAGGTCGTGGTAATTCAGCACGATGCGAACAATCACGCGACCGATGCGCTTCACTTTGTTCAGCACATCCTATGGGCCTAAATCACGCTTTGGGTCTCCTGGCCGAGTAGTAGAACAACCACCACAAATGTGCAACAAAAATAGGCCCAAAAATCACTGTAAAAACATACCAAAGATACGGTTTTAAAAATTCAATATATGTAATGGCTGGAATTATCGGCAACGAAGAAAAGAACAAAATTTCAATACGAAGGAAGGCCCTGACAGCTTCCGCCAATCTTCCTCGGTCGATCCAGTCCCCACCAACCTCTTTAAGAAACAAATCATGATTTCGGTATCGCAGAAGTCTATCGATCTTCCAAACGGCCAACATAAGCAAAATAATGCTAATTATCCAATTAGCCATAAAAACTCCATACAATCCTCGTTGGCAGTAAGCCGTGCCCCCCCCCTAGGCCTACCGTGAAACCGGGATGGTTTTCTCCCCGTATGCCGCGCCGAGCACCGGAGCTTTTGAACGGACAAATCGGCAGGATAGCCGATTTGCATGCGCAGCACCCGTGAGGGCGAGGTACAGGGATGTACCGAGTGAGCAGCCCGGTAGGGACGCCGCAAGGATGCGGCGCGTTGCCGAAGGGGCAGGAAGCCCCTTTCGGCAACCCCGTTCAAAAGCGAGGAGCGCAGGGTATAAGCGGCATCCGGGTGTCTTTTCTTTTGGATACTTTTCTTTGGACAAGCAAAGAAAAGTATCTCGGCTGTCGGGCCGAGACCCGACATTAAAATAGGTCGTGGCAATTCAACATGATACGAACGATTGCGCGACCGATGCGCTTCACTTTGTTCAGCACATCCTATGGCCCTGGATTATTGTCCAAAGCTAGTCGAAGGTACCCATCAAATCTGGCGTGAATCAATTCATCGGTTATCGATTTAATATCTTCAGCTAATTGTTCTAACTCTTCAACGGTTGGAATAGGGTGAAGCTTTCCAGGAGTTATTTGTATTGAGGCTTCGCCATCAAGTTCCTGAGACCAAACACTGTGAGTCAATTCATTACGTTTATCAGTTAACCGCCCTGCACGAACCAATAACGCCTGGAGCTTTAACAAGGCCTCCCCTTCACCCAGTCGTTTTTTAGCTAGTTTTTTGATTCGCTCCCTTAGCGATCTAGTCCCTTCATACTGAGTAGCATCCAAGACCTCCTGGGGAGTAATTTCAGCAAATGACCTTATAGTCATTTTTAGCACATGGTTAAGTTGCTCATGACGAAGTGCCACTTTTCCAATTGCAGCAAGTAGCTCCTGATCTTCAGGTAAAAAAAACATCAACATACTTTAGACTTTTACCCCTTCCGTATAAATCAATTACACCACCAACCTCGGCACCGCCGACAACAACCTCTGAGTATAAGGATGCTCCGGCGCCCCACAAACCTTAGCAGTCAAACCTTCTTCTACAACCTTCCCCTTATACATCACCACCGTCCGATCACTGAGATACTCCACCACCCCAATGTTATGCGTGATAAACAATAAGGTCAGATTCCGCCGCCGCCGAATGTCGAGCAGCAATTGCAGTATTTCCGCCTGCACCGACACATCCAGCGCACTGGTGATTTCATCGCACACCACAAACTCCGGATTCAAGGCCAAAGCTCGCGCCAAACCGATGCGTTGGCGTTGGCCCCCGGAAAACTCGTGCGGGTAGCGCCACAGCGATTCGCGGCTGAGCTGCATGTCTTCCAGCAGTTGCCCGGCCAGCTCGATACGCTGTTCTTGATTGGCACCGATGCCGTGCACTTTCATCGGTTCGGTTAGCGTGGTTTCCACCAGCAAACGCGGGTTGAGCGAGGATTGCGGGTCTTGAAAGGCAATCTGCATCTTGCGGCGTAGCGGCCTGAGTTCGCGCGCGGACAGGCCGGTGAGTTCCTGGCCGTCGATGTGGATACTGCCGGCAGTCGGCAGTTCCAATTGCAACACCGCCCGGCCCAAGGTGGTTTTGCCGCAGCCGGACTCGCCTACCAAGGCAACGATTTCGCCGCGCGGAATATCCAGCGATACTTCATCCACGGCTTTGACGTAATCGACGGTTTGCCGGAACAAACCTTTTTTGATGGGGAACCAGACTTTCAAATCACGGATTTGCAGAAGCGGTTCGCCCTCCTTAACAATTATCTGGGAGGAACTCTTATGACTATCCCCATCTATCCGAGCCGAGCTGGTAGTCCCCTCTCCCTCCGGGAGAGGGCTAGGGTGAGGGGAGTTCATCGAAACGTTTTGCGTTGACTGTAGCCTTAAGCCGGCGCGCTCCAGTACGGAAAGCA